>ULNB01015269.1_pt1 | contig 116857 bp, 120 predicted proteins | sample 1951811 | NCBI WGS metagenome assembly ULNB01 (sample SAMEA4835566, study PRJEB28245) | human gut metagenome | biome: gut microbiome; material: fecal sample | place: Denmark | collected 2008
AACTAGTATGGGTGGTACTCAAGGAACTGTTAAAGCTACAACTGCTAAAATCGGTGCTGCTAGTTTTACTGCTCAAAGTGTTAGTGCTACAGCTGTATTACCTGGATGGACAAGTGAAGCTAAAACTGTTACAGTTACATTAGGGCCATCAGACTATGATGTAAAATATACTTGTACATTAGATATGACTGCAAATCCACTTACAGATTTAACATTAACTGTAGCTGGAACTAATGCTCAAACTAGCGTTAATGGTAAATTAAAAACTGGTGCAACTAAAACTGTTATAGCAAGTGGAACATTAGCTAAAAGTGCAACTGAACAAACTGTAAGTATGACTTATACTTTAAGTTTCCTAGAAACTGGTGTTGATCAAGGTACTCAACAAGGTAAAACTATTGCTGGTACAGTAACTTGTGCTACTGAAGGTGAAACAGTTTACTATAATGCTGCTAATCCAAAAGGTACAACAACTGCACCTACTGGTTCTAATTAATATTAAATTAAGTTAGATTTTTTCTAACTTTTTTTATTTTATATGTTGTAATTTTTCTTAAATTTTGGTATTATATTAATAGAATATGGTGATAGTTTATGAAAGAAAAAGATATTAAAACATATATATATGCTATTATAGTTGTATTATTATTTATTTTAGTAGCAATTGGTGCTTCTCTTGCTATAGTTTATTATAAGGTAAATGGTAATGATAACAATGGTGAAGTAAATGTTAAAACTCCTTATGTAAGTGCTATGTTTAAGGATACTAATAATATTAATGATATTGATATTTTACCTGGTTGGAGTAATGATATGACATTTGAAATTGTTAATATTAGTAAAGATGAGAATGCTGTTGGTAGATATTCTTTGTATTGGGATGTTTTAACTAATGAAATAAATGATTCAAATTTTGTTTATACTTTAATAGGAGAGAGTTATTTAAATGGAAATTTAATAAAAGAGAGTGATACTAATAAACTGGTTAGTGTGGGTAGTGAAATGATTGTACCAAATACTAATACTCTTATAGGACATGGAACAATTAATACTGGAGTAACTCATAAATATACTTTAAATATTAAATTTAAAGAGAATGGCAATAATCAAGATGATTTGAAAGGTAAAACTTTCAAAGCAAAAGTTATTGCTAAAGGAGAGTAGGTGTTAGAATGAAAAGTAAGAATAAAGATATATTATTAACTGTTCTTAGTATTCTAATAATACTTGTTGCAGTTATAGGTGTTACATTTTCATTCTTTACTACTAGAATGAATGGAAATGCTGGGACAGTTGGTTTTGGAACTATGAAAGTTGGAAATATTACTTTTGATGGTGGAAATGATTTTGATAATAATACTGATATTGTTCCTGGATATGTTGGTACTAAAAAGTTTACAATAAGTGTTCCTGCTAGAGATGTTAGTAATACTGTTTATATTAGACTTGATTATATTAATACATTTAGTGATTTGGAGTGGAATATTACTGGAGATGGTGCTAAAACTAGTGTTATTACTGGTAAAGTTCCTAAAAGTAGTTTAGATAGTGATGGAAATCCTATTAGTGAAAGTGTTGTTGTTGTTGAGAAAACTATTTCTGCAAGTAATAGTGCTCAGACTTTTGAATATACTATGACAATTAGTTTACCTAATAAAGATAGTTTACAAAATTATGATCAAGGTAAGAAATTTAATGGAACTTTGTATGCTGATTTAGGAGGAGATGGTGATAAAATTTATTATAATACTAAGAATCCTAATGGTACAAAGAGTGAACCTACAAGTTAGATGTTAATTTAACATCTTTTTTTGTGAAAGAATAGTGAAATTTATGTGTAATTAATGACTTTTTGTCATAAATTTGGTAAAATATTCTTGAGGGAATGATTATATGAAGAGTATTGTTTTAAATTTTAGAGAAAAGTTTAAGAAGTACTATAGTACTAATATTTTGTTTTTATCTTATACTTTGTCTTCTTTAGTAATTTCTTCTTTATTAAGATGTCTTACTATGGGGTTTGTGAGTGATTTTAGACCTATTTTTTTCGATTTAATTGTAATTTTGATAGTTGGGTCGTTTGGTTATCTTTTTAAACCTACAAAGCAGTATAAGTATTTTTTAACAGTTAGTATTATTTTTACTTTGATTTGTGTTATTAATTCTATTTATTATATGTTTTATACTAATTATGTAACAGTGAGTTTAATTGGTACTATGAGTATGTTTGGACAGGTGAGTAATTCTGTTACTACTAAGCTTAGTTTAGAATATTTTGTATATTTAATAGCGCCTATTAGTCTTATTTTTGTTAATAAGTATTTAGTTAAGAAAAATTATTATTATAAAGTAGGAAAGGATGAGAGGGGTAAACTTATGTTTAAAAGAACTTGTTTATCTGCAATTGTTCTTTGCATACTAGTTAGTTTAACAATGACTAAGAGTGATGGAAGTAAACTCGTTAAGTTATGGAATAGAGATGCTGTTGTTAAAAGGTTTGGAATTTATACTTATACTATTAGTGATGTAGTTGTAAGTATAGTTCCTACAGTAAGTCCTATGTTTGGATATGATGAAAGTACTAATACTTTTTTAGAGTTTTATAGTAAAGGAAGAAAGTATGATACTAATAAATATACTAATGTATTTGAAGATATGAATGTTATATTTATTCATATGGAGAGTATTCAAAACTTTTTAATTGATTTAAAGGTTAATGGAGTGGAGATTACTCCTAATATAAATAAACTTAGTAAGGAAGGTATGTATTTTAGTAAGTTTTATCCACAAATTAGTATGGGGACAAGTAGTGATAGTGAGTTTACTTTAAGTACTGGTTTATTACCAAATTCTTTAGGTACGGTATTTGTTAACTATTATAATAGAAAGTATGAAACAATGGAGAATGCTTTTAAAGAAAAAGGTTATTATACTTTTGCAATGCATGCTAATGATGGTGCATACTGGAATAGAAAGAATATGTATAATACTTTAGGTTATCAAGATTTCTTTGATGGTGCGTATTATAATATTCCTACTGATAAGAAAAGTGAAGATTTTGTAGGACTTGGGTTAAGTGATAGGTCTTTCTTTGAACAAATCATTCCTATTTTAAAAAATATTAATGAGTCACATGATAAGTATATGGGTAAAATTATTACTTTGAGTAATCATAGTCCATTCGATGATGTTACTAAATATGGAGATATTGATTTGGGGTATTTAAATGATACTGAAATGGGTAATTATTTAAAGAGTGCTCATTATGCTGATAAGTGTTTAGGATATTTCTTTAATATGATTAAAAAGAATGGTCTTGATAAAGATACAGTGTTTATTTTATATGGAGATCATGAGGCTAAATTAGGTAAGAAGAATTTTAATCTTTTATATAATTATAATGAAGTAACTGATGAATATAAAAGTGTGGATGATCCAACTTATGTTAGTTTAGATAATTATCAATATGATATGTTAAAAAATACGCCTTTGATTATATTATCAAGTGATGGTATAATTAGTAGTGAAGTTAAAGATGTTATGGGAATGTGGGATGTTTATCCTACAGTTAGCAATATGTTTAATTTAAGTTATAGGTATCCACTTGGAAATGATATTTTTAGTAATAATTCTAAGATAGTTGTTTTTCCAAATGGAGATATTATTACTAATAAAGTGTTTTATAATAATTTAAGGGATGAATATGTTTCTTTAACTAGTGAACCAATTAGTAGTGAGTATATTTTGGAAATTAAAGAATATGCTTCGGTTAGGTTAGATGTTAGTAAGGGAATTATAGTACATAACTTAATAGAAAATGAAGAAGATAGGATTAAAAGGTGAATTTATGAAAAAGGTTTTAAATAAGAATAGGTTATTTTATGCAATTATGTTTAGTTTGATATTTATTGTTATTTTAATAATGGGGATTGTTTTTACTAAAGAGTTTATTTTAGGAAAAAATAAAAGTGTAGTTAGTAAGAAGAACCTAGATAGTTTAGAGATGTATGGATATACTTTAGATGACTTAGATAGTAATTTATATAAAGAGTATTTTAATAAACTTAAAGTAACTTTAAATAAAGATCATATTAATTATGAAGATTATGCTAAAGAATTAGTTATGCTTTATGTGGTTGATTTTTATACTTTAAGTACTAAGATTACAAGTAGTGATATAGGTGGAGTTGAGTTTATTCCAACAGATATGGTAGAAAATTTTAAGATGCATGCTGGGGATACTATGTATAATCACGTAGAGAATAATATATATGGAGATAGGAAACAAGAGTTACCTACTGTTAAAAGTGTTGATATAAGTGAAGTAGTAAAAACAAGTTATACTTATAAAGATAAAGAATATGATGCTTATAAAGTTAGTGCTACTTGGCAATATGTAAGTGATATGGGTTATGATAAAGAAGGGATATTTTATTTAATTAAGGATAATAATAAACTATATATTGTAAAGAAAACAGGGGAGGAATAATGGATAAAGTTTATCAATATTTGATTAACGAAAGTGGAATTAGGTATAGAGATACTATTGTACTTGGTATTAGTGGTGGTCCTGATTCAATGGCACTACTTACTATTATGTTGAAGCTTAAGGAAGAATTGGATTTAGTTTTAGTAGTAGCTCATGTTAATCATAATGTTAGATTAGAGAGTAAAATAGAAGAAGAGTATGTAAAAGAGTATGCTAATAAAGTAGGAGTTATTTTTGAAGGGTTGAGTGTTAAATCTTGGGGAGATGATAACTTTGAAAATGAGGCTAGAACTGTTAGATATAATTTTTTTGATAAGGTAGTAAATGAATATAATGCAAAGTATTTAATGACAGCACATCATGGGGATGATCTTATTGAAACTATACTTATGAGAATTGTTAGAGGTTCTACTTTAAAAGGTTATAGTGGATTTAGTAAGGTGATTAATAGAGATGATTATAAGATTATTAGACCATTTATAAGTGTTACTAAAGACGATTTGATTAATTATTGTAATGTTAATAATGTTAAGTTTTATATAGATAAAACTAATATGGAAGATGATCATACTAGAAATAGATATAGAAAATATGTTTTGCCTTTTTTGAAAGAAGAAGATCATTTAGTGAATGAAAAGTTTTTAAAGTTTAGTGAAACATTACTTATGTATAATGATTATGTTGATAAAGAGGTTAAAGAAGTATTTAATAAGGTTTTTAAAGATGGGGTGTTAGATATTAATAGATTTAAAGAACTTGATTATTTACTTGGGAATAAGATTATTTATAATATATTAGAGAAAATTTATGGAGATGATTTGTTTATTGTTACTAGTACTCATGTTAATTTGATTTATAATTTAATTAATGGGGGTAAATCTAATAGTGTAGTACATCTTCCTAATAATGTTAAGGTAATTAGAAGCTATGATGAAGTTAGTTTTGATTTTGATGATGAAGAAGTTGATGTTTATGAAATTGAAATTAATGAACTAGTTAATTTACCTAATGGTAAAAATATAGTTAGGGTAAGTGATAGTGATGATAATAGTAATAATGTTATTAGACTTAGTAGTAGTGATATAGTTTTACCTCTTTTTGTTAGAACTAGAAGAAATGGGGATAAGATGATTGTAAAAGGTATGAATGGTCATAAAAAAGTTAATGATATATTTATTGATAATAAGATTTCTACAAAGGATAGACAGGTTTGGCCAGTAGTATGTGATGCTGAAAATAATATTGTTTGGGTACCTGGACTTAAAAAAAGTAAATTTGATGTGGAAAATGGTAAAAAGTGTGATATAATACTTAAGTATTATTAGAAAGGAAGAGTGTTATGAAAAAAAATAAGAATATACTTAAAGATTTAGTGCCTTATTTGATGTTATTAGTTATTATTGGTGTTATTTATTATGTTTTTAATATGAATAATGTTAAAGTAAATGATATTAATTATAATGAGTTTATAACTAATTTAAAGGCTGAAAAAGTTAAGGAGTTAGAACTTACTCCTAAGAATAGTGAAAGTGTTTATTATATTAGTGGTAAACTAGATGGATATAGTAAGAATGAAAGTTTTAAACTTATTGTTCCTTTTACAGATAGTGTTATTGATAATATATTAGATATTAGTAATGAACAACAATTAGATGTTAAAATAAATAAAGATTCTGGTAGTATTAGTTGGATAGCAATTATATTTGATTTTATTCCTATTATACTTATTACTGGGTTAAGTATTTATTTAGTTAAAGCTATGATGGGTAATGGTAAAGGTGGAGCTTTAGATTTTGGAAGAAGTAGGGCTAAACTTAATCAAGAAGGAGGAAAGGTTACATTTAAAGATGTTGCTGGACTTAATGAAGAGAAGGAAGAAGTTAAAGAGTTAATTGATTTCTTAAAGAATCCTAAGAAGTTCCAAAAATTAGGGGCTAGAATTCCTAAGGGTGTTCTTTTGGTAGGTCCTCCAGGAACAGGTAAAACATTACTTGCAAAGGCAGTAGCAGGAGAGGCTAAAGTACCGTTCTATTATATTAGTGGTAGTGACTTTGTAGAGTTATTTGTTGGTGTTGGTGCAAGTCGTGTAAGAGATATGTTTAAACAGGCTAAACAAAGTGCTCCATGTTTAATATTTATTGATGAAATAGATGCAGTTGGAAGACAAAGAGGAACTGGTTTAGGTGGAGGACATGATGAAAGAGAACAAACTTTAAATCAACTACTTACTGAAATGGATGGTTTTGGTGCTAATGAAGGTATTATAATTATCGCTGCTACTAATAGACCAGATGTTCTTGACCCTGCACTTCTTCGTCCAGGTAGATTTGATAGACAAGTTACTGTTAATTTACCAGATGTTAGAGAAAGAGAAGCAATACTTAATGTTCATGCTAAAGGTAAAATTTTTGAAGAAGGAGTTAACTTAAAGAGAATAGCTGAAAGGACTCCTGGATATAGTGGGGCTGATTTAGAGAATTTACTTAATGAATCTGCTTTACTTGCTGTTAGAAGAAATAAAGATGCTATTGGAATGGATGAGATAGATGAAGCAAGTGACAGAGTTCTTATGGGACCTGCTAAGGTTAGTAGAAAAGTAACTGATTATGAAAAGAATATAGTTGCTTATCATGAAAGTGGACATGCTGTTTTAGGTATAGAACTTCCTAATGGTGAAGAAGTTCATAAGATTACAATTATTCCTAGAGGCATGGCTGGAGGTTATACTCAAATGCTTCCTAAAGAAGAGAGAACTTTAGTTGCTACTAAGGATGAGTTACTTCAAAGAATAACAAGTTATTTAGGTGGTAGAGTTGCTGAAGAGTTATTCTGTGGTGAGATATCAACAGGTGCAAGTGACGACTTTAAAAGGGCTACTCAAATAGCAAGAAGTATGGTTACTGAATATGGTATGAGTGATTTAGGACCTGTACAATTTGAACATAAGAGTGGAGAAGTATTCTTAGGAAGAGACTATACAAATAGTAATAAAAATTATAGTGATACTGTTGCTTTAGAAATAGATAAAGAAATTAGAAAGATTATAAATGAATGTTATAAGAACGCTAAAGATATTTTATCTAAGAATAAAGGCTTAGTTGAAGCATTAGCTAAGACATTATATGAAAAAGAAACAATTACTAAAGAAGAAATTGAAGAAGTTGTTAGAGAATATAATGAAGGTAAGAAAACTAAAAAGAAAGATAAAGTTGAAGAGTAAAATCCTCAACTTTTTGTATTGGTAAGAATACTGAATCAGAAAAAAGTATAAATATTATTTAACAGATTTAGGAATAGGTCAAGTAATGAATATATTAATATATTTTTCAATTTATAAAATTATGTTTTATAATTAATAGAGGGATTATTAAAAATAATTTTGAAAGTTTTTAATATTCTCTTTTAAGTTTATTCTTTTTGTGTTAAAATTAAGTATAGCGAGGTAGTATTATGGGAAAGGTTATATCACTTGTAAATCAAAAAGGTGGGGTAGGCAAAACAACAACAAGTATAAATTTATCTAGTGCTTTAGGACACTTGGGTAAAAAAGTTTTATTAATAGATTTAGACCCACAGAGTAATAGTACTACTGGGCTAGGTCTAAATAAAGCAGATATTAGTAAGAGTATATATGATGTTATAACACATAGTTGTGATATTAGAGATGCTATTATTAAAACTAAATTTAAGAATTTATCTATTATTCCATCTATGATTTATTTAAGTGGAGCTGAAATAGAGTTAATTCAAACTGCTAGTAAGGAGAGTAATTTTGTTATAGGAGATCAATTAAAAATGCAAATTGATTTAATTAGAGACAGGTATGACTATATTTTAATTGATTGTCCTCCAGCGCTTGGAGTGCTTACTACTAATGCTCTTGCTGCTAGTGATAGTGTGTTAATACCTGTACAATGTGAATATTATTCACTTGAAGGTGTTACTCAACTATTAAATACTATTTTACTTACTCAAAGTAAAATAAATCCTAAATTAGATATAGAGGGTGTTTTACTAACTATGTTAGATGGTAGAACTTTGGTTGGACTTGAAGTAGTTGAAGATGTAAGAAAGTTCTTTAAGGAGAAAGTATTCAATACAATAATTCCTAGACTTGTTAGGCTTGTTGAAGCGCCAAGTCATGGAAAACCTATACTTGAATATGATCCTAAATGTAGAGGAGCTCTTGCATATATTAATTTAGCGAAGGAAGTGATTGAGAGAAATGGAAACGAAGAGAAAAGCTCTAGGGAAGGGGCTGGAACAATTATTTAATGTCGATACATTTAGTATTGATGAATTTGAAAAGAATGTAGTTGAAAGTGCATCTAAGAGTGATATTAAGAATATTAGGTTAGATGAATTAAGAAGTAATCCTTATCAACCTCGAAAAGTTTTTGACCCAGAGGGACTTAATGAACTTGCTAGTAGTATTAAAGAATATGGTGTTTTTGAACCAATTATTGTTAAAAAAAGTATTAAGGGTTATGAAATAGTTGCTGGTGAAAGAAGAAGTTTGGCTGCTAAGAAAGCAGGTCTTAGTGAAATTCCTGCAATTGTTAGGGATTTAACTGATGATGAGATGATGAGTATTGCTCTTTTAGAGAATATTCAAAGAGAAGATTTAAATGCTATAGAGGAAGCACTTGCTTATAAAAAGATGATAGAACATATGGGGTTAACTCAAGAAGAACTTGCTAAGAAAGTGGGTAAGAGTAGAAGTCATATAACTAATATTTTAGGTATTTTGAAACTTCCTAAAGATGTACAAAATATGGTTTTAGAAAATAAGATATCTATGGGACATGCAAGAAGTTTAAGTAAATTAGAAAATGACTTAGAGATAGTTAATTTAGCTCATGAAATAAGTGATAAGAAGTTGAGTGTTAGAGAAACCGAGGATATTATTAATAATAAAGATATGCCTAAGAAAACTCCTATTAAGAAACATGAAGTGTATACTAATCAGTATTCTAATATACAAAGTGTTATGAGAGAGAAAATTGGTACTCTTGTTAAGATTAGTAATAATAAAGTAGTTATTCCTTTTGATAGTGATAAAGATTTAGAAAGAATATTAGATATTTTAAATATAGATATTAATTATTAGGTGTATTATGAAATATGGAATAGGTAGTATAGTTATTATGAAAAAAGGTCATCCTTGCGGAGAAAACTTATGGGAGATTTTGAGACTAGGAGTTGATTTAAAACTTAAATGTACTAAGTGTGGAAGAACTATTATGATGGATAGAATAGAGTTTGAAAAGAAACTAAAGAAAGTGGTGGAAAATGAAAAATAAGAAGTATCCAGTATTTGTATTTATTTTATTAACTTTTGTTGTTATATTACTTAGTTTTGTTTTTTCCTTATTTGATTTACAGGCTGAATATAGTACAGTTAATGCTTATAATAATACATTACAAAATAATGTTGTACAAGTAGAGAATTTACTTAGTTTAGAAGGAGTAAAATATTTGCTTTCTAATACTGTTTATAATTTTGTTAATTTTGCACCTTTAGGAAACTTAATAATTATATTAATTGGTATTGGTGTAATAGAAAAGACTGGTTTTGCTAGAACTTTCTTTACTTTGATTACTCAAAGTTTTAGAAAGAATAGTATTACTTATGTATTAATTTTACTTAGTATGATATCTAGTTTATTTGGTGATATTGGCTTTGTGTTTTTATTACCAATAGGGGCTTTGTTATTTAAATATGGTCATAGAAATCCTTTAGGTGGTATTATTGCTTCTTTTGCTGGTATTTGTTTTGGATATGGAATAAATGTGTTTTTAACAAATTTAGATAGTAGTTTGCTTAGTTTAACTATTAATAGTGCTAAGGTAATTGATAAATCTTATAGTATAGGTATTTTCTTTCAATTATTTATTATGTTAATTGCTTTAGTAATTGGTTCTATATTATTAACTAGAGTTACTGAGAAAACAATTATGCCTAGTTTAGGTAAATATGAATTTGATGAAGTAGAGACTTTAGATAATGTTAGTTTTACTAAAAGAGAGTTAAGGGGTTTAGTTATTAGTATAGGTGCTTCTATTTTATATATAGTACTTATAGTATATATGATTATACCTGGTTTACCTTTTAGTGGTGGGTTATTAGATTCAAATGGTACATATTATATAGATAAGTTATTTGGTGCTAATTCTTTATTTAATCAAGGGTTTGTATTTATATTAACATTCTTATTTATTATAGCTGGATTTAGTTATGCAAGTGTTGCTAAGACTGTTAAAAATGATAAAGAAATAAGTGAATGTTTAAGTTATAGTTTAGATGGTATTGGTAATATATTAGTTTTAATATTTGTGGCTAGTTTGTTTATTAATGCTTTTGATAAGAGTAATATAGGGCTTGTTTTAGTTTCATGGTTAACTAGTCTTATTAATAGTTTTAATTTTAGTGGAGTGGGTCTTGTTTTATTCTTATTTATTATAGTAATTGTTTGTGGATTATTTTATACAGGACTATTAAGTAAGTGGGAAATTATGAGTGGAAGTGTAGTTCCTACATTAATGAATGCTAGTATTAGTCCTGAATTTGGTCAAACAATATATATGGTAGGATCTAGTTTATCTATGGCATTTACTCCTTTAACTACTTTTTATGTAATTTATTTAGCATTTTTAAGTAAGTATGATAAGAGTAATAAAGTTAGTGTATTTGGTTCTATTAAATATATGAAAAGTTATGGAATAGTTATGTTAGTTATGTGGACTATATTATTGCTTGGTTTTTATATAACTGGGTTACCTATGGGAATAGGTAGTTCACCTATATTAACTTATTAGTTTAGGAGGTTTTGAAAATGGCTTTGAAAGCGGGAATTATAGGAATGCCTAATGTTGGGAAGAGTACTTTGTTTAATGCTATTACTAAGAAAAATATTTTAGCTGCTAATTATCCTTTTGCAACAATAGATCCTAATTTGGGAACTGTAAGTGTTCCTGATACTAGACTAGGAGTACTTGAAAATATGTATATGCCTAGTAGATGTATAAGTGCTCAGTATGAGTTTACTGATATTGCTGGACTTGTTAAAGGGGCTAGTAAGGGAGAAGGTCTTGGGAATAAGTTTTTATCTCATATAAGAGAAGTTGATGCTGTTATACATGTTGTAAGATGTTTTAGAGATAAAGATGTTATACATGTTGATGGAAGTGTTAATCCTATAAGGGATATAGAGACTATTAATTTGGAACTTGCTATTAGTGATTTAGAGATAGTTAATAATAGACTAGATAAAATTAAAAAGAAGGCTATGACTAGTAGAGATAAAGACGCTTTGAAAGAAGTAGAGATAATGGAAAAGTGTAAGGGTATACTAGAAAGTGGTGAAGTATTAAGACATGCTAATTTTGATGAAGATGAGTTAGATATTTTAAAAGTATTTAATTTTATTACTTTGAAACCTATGATTTACTTGGCTAATGTTGATGAAGTTGATTTAGTTAATAATGATAATCCTTTTATTAAAGAAGTAGAGGATTATGCCAAGAATGATGGGTCACTTGCTATACTTATGTGTGCTAAGATAGAGAGTGAATTAGTTGAGTTAGAAGATTCAGAAAAAAAGGTATTTTTAAGTGAACTTGGAATACCTGAAAGTGGACTTGATAAGTTAATTAGAGTTACTTATGATATATTAGGACTTGCTACATTTTTTACAGTAGGTACTGATGAAGTAAGAGCGTGGACTTTTAAAAAAGGTATGAAGGCTCCAGAGTGTGCAGGCATTATACATAGTGATTTTGAAAGAGGATTTATTAAGGCTGAAGTAATGAGTTATGATGATTTAATTAGTTATGGAAGTGAACTTAAAGTAAAAGAAGCGGGTAAGGCTAGACTTGAAGGTAAAGAGTATGTTATGCAAGATGGAGATATTTGTTATTTTAGATTTAATGTGTAGGAGAAGTTATGAAAAAGATAAGTAAAACTAGATTTACTTCTAATGGTTATATTAGTAGAGTGGAATTAAAGAATGAAGCTAAGAAGATAGTTAGTGAGAAGTTAAGTATTTTATGGAAAGGGTTAGCATTACTTTTTATACTTGATTTACTTACTAATATATTAATTCAATATTCTAACTTAGATAGTGTTAGTACAAGTATTGTTAATATAGGTTTTAATTTATTATTTGTTCCTTTAAATGTTGGTGTTATATATTACAGTATATGTGTTGTTAGAGGTAAAGAATTTAAGGTAAGTGATATATTTAGGTATTATGGGTATAGTATGTTTAAGATATATCTTATTCAAATATTAATGAGTTTAATAATAGGTGTAGGATTAATTTTATTTATTATTCCTGGACTTGTATTTGCATTTATGTATAATTTTAGTTTATATTGGTATGTTGATCATGATGATGAAGCTGCTTTAACAATACTTGGTTATAGTAGAAATTTAATAAAAGGTTATAAATGGGATTATTTTGTATTTATATTATCTTTCTTAGGATGGGCATTGTTATGTTTATTTATTATTCCAGTTATATTTGTTTATCCATATTTTATGGTATCTAATATTCTTTATTATGATGAACTTAAAGCTATTAAAGAATGTGAATAAGTGAGCAATATATGCTTGCTTTTTTTGTGAATGGTAAAATTTATGTGGACAAAGTTGTGTTATTGTGGTAAAATACTTTCGAGAAGAGAAATCTTCCTTGCTTCAAGTGAAGCCAATAGACCATAAGGAGGTGAAATAATGAATAAGTATGAAATAATGTTCATTGTAAAAGCAGATGTTTCTGAAGAAGATGAAAAGAATACTGTAAAAGCTTTTGAAAAGGTTCTTACAGATATGGGTGCTAAAATTATTAATAGTAAGGATTTAGGACAAAAAAAATTAGCATATGAAATTAAGAAACAAGTAAGAGGATATTATCATTTACTTAATGTTGAGTGTGATAGTAAGGCTGTTAAAGAGTTTGATAGAAAAGCTTTAATAGATGAAAAAATACTAAGACATTTAATTATTAAGGAGGAAAAATAAAATGAATAAAGTTGTACTTGTTGGTAGATTAACTAGGGATCCTGAAGTTAGAGTATTTAGTAATGGTAATCCTGTTGCTAATTTTACATTAGCTATTAATAGAAATTTTAAGAATAAAGATGGTAATATTGATGCTGACTTTATACCTGTTGCTGTTTATGGAAGACAGGCTGATGTTATTCAAAAATATGTTACTAAGGGTAGTCAATTAGGTGTTGATGGTAGAATTCAAGTAAGAAGTTATGATGCTCAAGATGGAAGTAAGAGATATGTTACTGAAGTTGTGGCTGATAATATTGAATTAATGGGTTCTAGAAAAGATAATACTAATCCAGTAAATGCTTATGTTGATACTACTAGTGAAGTATATATGGATCAACCAAGTCAAGAAGTTGGTGTTGATGTTAGTAATGAGGATCCTTTTAAAGATTTTGGTAATGAAGTGTCTTTAAGTGATGATGATTTACCATTTTAGAAAGAAGGAGGAATAGAGTAATGAAAGAATTTTATCCAAGAAAAAAGAAAATATGTCAAATGTGTGCTGGTAAAAGCGTTGATTATAAAGATGTACCTATTATAACTAAGTATATTAATGAAAAAGGTAAAATTTTACCTAGAAGAATGACTGGTGCTTGTGCATTACATCAAAGACATATAGCTAGAGAAGTTAAAAGAGCTAGATTTATGGGATTAATTCCATTTGTTAAATAACACTTAATGTGTTATTTTTTTGTATAAAAAAAAGATTAATCGTTATCTTTTAATATTCCGATTAATCTTATAAGTTGTAATATTTCTGCTAGTGTTCCTGCTACGTATGTTAGTGCAGCTGCAGTTAAAACGTTTTTAACCTTATCTTCTTCACCTGTAATTAAGTTCAAACTATTTAATTCTTTTATTGCTCTTTTAGATGCATTTATTTCTACTGGCAAAGTAACTAATTCAAATATAACACTTGCTGATACAATTATTATTCCTAAATATATTGCATTTACTATTTCGAAGAAGAAACCTACTAATATTACTAACCATGACATTCTACTAATAAAACTTACTATTGGAAATATAAATGTTCTTAGTCTAAGAAAGAAATAACCTTCTTTATCTTGTATTGCGTGTCCTACTTCATGTGCTGCGACAGCCATAGATGAAATAGTGTCATTTCCATAAATATTTCTAGATAGTTTAATCACTTTTCTATTTGGGTCATAATGGTCTGTTAAATATCCATTTGTTTCAACAATGAGTAAATCATTTAAACCATTTTTATCTAATATTTTTCTTGCTACATCATAGCCTGTTAGCTCTTTAGAATTTTTTATTCTACTATTATTTTCATAAGATATTTTAATAAATATTTGTGCTAATAAAGGTAGACCTATTATCAGTAAAATTAATATTATATTCATTTAAATCACTTCCTAAATTTATTATAACATATTAATTAATATTATTCATTAATTAACACACAATTTTCATTAAGAATATGTTGGAGAATAAAAAAAAGTGTGATAGAATATTTTTTAGTGGTGATAAAATGAAAAAACAATATTTAATTTATGCAGATGAATCACATAGAAAAGGTAAATATTATAGTAATTTTTATGGAGGTGCTTTAGTTAATTATAACGAACTTGAAATAATTAGTAATAAACTTAATTTAAAAAAAGAAGAGTTAGGGTTATTTCAAGAAATTAAGTGGACAAAAGTTACTGAGCAGTATTTAGATAAGTATTTACTTTTAGTTGATTACTTTTTTAAATTTGTTAAAGATAATAAAATTAAAATTAGAATAATGTTTAGGCAAAATGCTCTTGTTCCACAAAATTTAACAAGAGAGCATGAAGAAAAAGAGTATTTTCTTTTATATTATCAATTTATTAAACATGCTTTTGGAATAGATTATTGTAATCAAAATGAAAAAGATAAAGTAATTTTAAAATTATATTTTGATAAATTGCCTGATACAAAAAGAAAAAACAAAGTGTTTAAGGGATATATTTATGCGCTTAATGATTTCTTTTGTATTAATAATGTTCATATTTATAATGAAGATATAGCTGAAGTTGATTCTAAAAATCATGTAATATTACAATGTATGGATGTCATATTAGGTGCTATGAATTTTAAGTTAAATAATATGGATAAAGAGAAAATTCCTGGTAGTTATAAGCGTGGAAAAAGAACTATAGCAAAAGAAAAATTATATAAAAATATTTTAAAAAATATAAAAAGCATTTATCCTAATTTTAATATTGGAGTTTCTACTAGTTATAGAAATGATATTACTAATAATTGGAAGGATTCTTATAGACATTGGTGCTTTAAATCTAAAAATAGTGTGTTTGATTCATCTTTAACTAAAAAAGCAAAATAAAAACTCCATTCTTCCTACATAACCTTTCACGTACTAAACGTAAAGCTTCGGTTTGAACAGAGTTCTTATATGACAATAGTATCATTTTTATTGATAATTGTCAATACTAGTATACTCATACTGGTATTTTTTTATTCATTAATTAATACATAAGTTTCATTAAGTTGTTTATCTATATTTTTAGCATTATCTTTTAAGTAGTTTGAATTATTTAATAGGTTATTTAATTCTTTTTCTTTAATATTTGGTTTTTTCTTTTTAATTATTTTTATTATATCTTCTTTAGTAAGAGAGTTAAAAATTATACTATTTTTATTATCTGTTAATTCTTTGCTAATAAATCCTATACTTGATGTACTTGCCAAAGTTTCTTCTTTTATTATTAAGGTATTATTTAAATTAATTATTTCATTATTATTTAGTTTTAATTCTCCAGTTTTGATTATTTCATTAAATAAGTTTTTTATGTTAGTGTTAGCATAGTTATAGTTTTCTAAAAGTATTATTGATAAACTGGTTAATTTAAGTGGTTCAAATATTGTGTTTTTTTCTTCGTAACCAACGTAACCTTTTGGAGAACCTACTATTTTGTTTATGCTTAAGGAAGATGAGTATTCTTTCATATTTAATGTTATTAGGTTTAAATTTAGGTATTTAGATAATTTTTTTATAGTTAGAGTTTTACCTGTTCCAGTTGGACCTTTTATGGTTATTTCTGTTGGTAAGTTATTATTATTTAATAAAAATTTTTTTGTTTTGTTAGTGATTATATCAATATTTTTGTCTTCATTAATTATGTTATCTTTTAAGTACTTGTTTAAGTCTTGTATGTAAGAAATGTTAGATAGTTCATAAACAACTGAGTTTGTTTTGTTTTCTAAAACACTTTTTAATATGTCTCTAGTTACTATTTTTTTTTGTTTTTTGTTATTAACTATTTTTAAAGTACTTATTAAATTATTTATTTCTTCTTTTAAAATGCAGGCTTCTTTGAAGTTATTTTTAAGAATTAGATTATTTTTTTTGTTAGTTAGTTTTTCTATTTTTTTATTTATTTTATCTATTTTTGTTTCTTTTTTTATAAGAGAGGTTTTTGCACATATTTCATCTAGTATGTCTATTGATTTATCTGGATTTTTTCTATTCTTTATATATTTGTTAGTTAGTTTAATTGTTAAATCTAATATTTTATTAGGTATTTCTACATTGTGATATTTTTCATAATGAGGTTTTAGTTTTGTAAGTATTGTTTTGGTTTCTTCATATGTTGGCTCTTTTATAAGTATTTTTTGGAATCTTCTATCTAATGCTTTATCTTTTTCTATACTTGTTTTGTATTCTAAAGTTGTTGTTGAACCAATTAATTTTAGTTTTCCTCTTGCTAAGGCTGGTTTTAGTATGTTAGATGCATCTATTGCGCCTTCTGCTCCACCAGCACCAACTATGCCGTGTATTTCATCAATAAATAGAATTATGTCTTCAGAAGCTTCTATTTCATTTATAATAGTGTTTAGTTTTTCTTCAAATTCTCCTCTATATTTTGTTCCTGCAATTAGGGTTCCTAAGTTTATACTATAAATTGTTTTATTTTCTAAAAATGTAGGTACTTGTTTATTTTTAATTCTTCTTGCTAGTTCTTCAACTACTGCGGTTTTACCTACACCTGCTTCTCCAATTAGTAATGGATTATTTTTATTTTTTCTTTTGAGAATTTCTATTATTTCTAATATTTCTTTGTCTCTACCTATTACTGGATCTAGTGAAGAAGAAATTTCATTTAGATTAGTTCCTATAGAATTTAAAAGGATATTTTCTTTGATTAATCCTATCGTGTCTACTTCTTTTTTAAGACTGTTTATATCAACTTTTGTTTTCTTCAAGTATTTGTATGCTTCGGTGTCTTTGTTAGTAAGTAGTGTATTTAATAAGATGGGTAAAGATATTATGTTAGATATTTCATTGTTTTGGTATATTATTTCTTCAATAATTTTAAGCATTTCTTTACTATATAATATATAACTATTTCTTTCTATTTTGTAGTTTTCTTCATTTGTTTCATTTTTTTGAATGTACTTATTTAATATATTATCAATACTTGTTTTCATTTCTTTAATTGCTAATATAATATGTTTAGTTGTTACGTATTCATTATTTTCTTTTATTCCTATTAATTCACTTCTTTTAAGTATTTGTTTTACTTCTTCTGTATAGTTATTCATATACACCTCTTTCTTATTCTATGATATATTGGTGTATTTTATAAAAGAATATACAAAAAAAGAGTTAATTTTTTTAACTCTTAATTTATATAAATAGTACTACTAGTAAAACTAGGAATACAACTAATAATAGTTCTAGTACTAATTTCCAACTCTTCTTTAACCATTCTAAGTAAGGTATATTTAAGAATTCTAGACCTAGAATCATCATTGTTGATGTTGGTGCTACAAACATTGTTAATCCATAGAATGCAGGTGATAATACTTGCAATACATTATTTGATTCGGAATATAGTGAAGCCATATATGGACCAGTTGATGATATTGTATAGTAGTAGTCTACATTCATAATTGATGTAAGTATAGTGTTTAATCCACCAAATATTACATTAATTATATCACCAATCCATGATACATTAATTAGTTTAGCAAGTCCCATTCCACATGTATCCATTAAGAATTTTGCTATTGTAACTAAGTATGGATGGAAAGCAGCTATAAATAATAGTACATAACCAAACATTACTAGTAAAGCAGGTTTTACTGCATTTTTAATACCTTCTACAAAAGCTTTTAATGAATCTTCTAGTTTAATATTATAAATTAGATTAATTAATAGAATTGATATAAGCATTAAAACTGAGTAATTTTCTACTTCCCAAGAACCAAATTGTTTTAATCCATCAATTAGGTATGCTAGTATTGTATGATCTCCAACTTGCCATTTAGTAATAGTAGTATGGAAGTCACTGAATACTGTTACATTAAATACATTTTCCCAATCTGTGTATCCTAAGATAACTAGTACTAGTAATAAACCAAATATAGTATATAATGGCCAACTTGATTTTTTACTTTGTTTCTTTTCTCCTAGGAAAGCATTTTCTTCAACTACTGCTTCTTTGACTAGAGATTTTTTAGCATGTTTTAATGTAAATGCTATAAATACTACAAAACCAATTACTAGTAGTGCACATCTAGCTATTATTTCTGTGTTGTATTCTGTACCAAATACTTTATTAGCATATCCTGTAATGTATGAACCATATGTTGAACCCATAACACCTAGTAAAGGTGAAATGAATGTTACTAAGAATGCTGTTATTTTATCATAACCCATTAGTAAGATGATTCCACATAATGCAGGGATAAATATTAGTAATAATATATTTAGACTAAATACACTATTTAATATTGCTAGAACTGCAGCTGTTATAATTAAAAATAGGCTTTCTTTTCCTTTCATAGATTTTGCAATTTTTTCTAAGCAGTTTCTGTATTTACCAGTTGTACCTAATACACCATAGAATCCTCCAACTAATAATATGAATACTAGAGTTTGACTAAAGTATAGTGTAGTAAGATATGGATAATCTATTAATTTATGAAGAGATACTCTACTTAAACCAATATTCATAATTTCTGAACCACTTGCTTGTGATGCAGGAATTATCCATGATAATACAGCAAATACTAAGAACATTATTGCAATTACTTTGAACAATGTGTTCTTTTTCATTTTCTTTACCTCCCATTTAATTATACAATATAAATGTAAAGTTTTACAAGTAAATATCAAAAATTTCATTTAAAATGTTATAATTTTTATTTAAGGAAAAAATTATATGTTTTGCATCAAATAATTTTATATATTTTTTTAATTTGTCAATTACTTTAATTATTGCTTTTTTCTTATTTGTACAAATAAAATCTTTTTTGACTAGCTTTATGAGAAATACTTTTTTTGAAAAAATATCTCACTTTAGAAATGATTATGTGTTATTATGATTTTAATATGATGAAGTAGAAATTTTTGAAAATGAAAATGATGTTGTAGTTAATAAGAAGGTAGAAAAAAATACTAATACTAATTCTGGTATTAATATTAATTTATGCAATAATCAAATAGTAAATAATCCAATTAAGTTTGTTATAAATTAGAAAAATATTAAGTAGTTTTTGATAAATATATATTATAATTTTAAGTGATTATGATGATTACAATTAAGTTTAAACTTGAATAACGATTAAATAACTGAATGTAAAAAAAGAAGTATTGATTACTTCTCTTTTGTTTCGGGTTTCATTAAAGGAAATAAGATTACGTCTCTAATTGATTCGTTTTCTGTGAAGAACATAACTAGTCTATCAATTCCGTATCCAATTCCTCCAGCTGGTGGCATACCATATTCTAGTGCTTCAACAAAGTCCATATCGATATCGTTTGCTTCATCGTTACCTAATTCTCTTTCTTTTAATTGGTCTTCAAATCTTTTTAATTGGTCAATTGGATCATTTAGTTCAGTGTAAGCATTAGCAAATTCTTTTCCACCTATAAATAATTCAAAACGGTCAACAAATCTTGGATCAATAGGATTTCTTTTTGTTAGTGGTGAAATTTCGACTGGATGACCATATAGGAATGTTGGCTGAATAAGTGTTTCTTCAACGTATTTTTCAAAGAATAAGTTGATAATGTGACCTAGTGCTTTTTCGTGTTCTGCTAATTCAATTCCATGTTCAGTTGCTAACTTCAATGCTTCTTCTAGAGTAATATTTCTAAAATCTATACCTGTTTTTTCTTTTATTGCATCAGTCATACTTATTTTTTTCCATTCTCCACCTATATTTATTTCGTTACCATTCCATATGAATGTATCTTTGTTAAAGATTTCTTTAGCAATTGTTTTGAACATGCTTTCTGTAATTTCCATCATTCCATCTAAGTTTGAGTAAGCTAAATATGCTTCCATTAGAGTGAATTCAGGGTTATGCATTGCGTCCATTCCTTCATTTCTGAATGTTCTACCAATTTCATATACTGCTTCCATTCCACCAACTAATAGTCTCTTTAGAGGTAGTTCTAGGGCAATTCTTAAATACATATCTAGGTCTTGAGTGTTATGGTGAGTTATGAAAGGTCTAGCTGAAGCTCCAGTTAATAATGTGTTTAGAATAGGAGTTTCTACTTCAGTAAATCCACGATTATCCATAAAGTTTTGAATACATCTAATAATTTTTGGTCTTAAGAATGCTGTTCTTTTTGATTCTTCATTCATTATTAAATCAACATATCTTCTTCTATATCTTTCTTCTTTATCTGTTAAACCATGAAATTTTTCTGGAAGTGGTTTCAATGCTTTTACTAAGTGAGTATATTTTAAACATTTTATTGTTACTTCTCCAGTCATAGTTTTCATTATTTTACCTTCAACACCGACAATATCTCCGATGTCTGCAGTTTTAAATAAAGTGTAATCTTCTTCTCCAATATCATTTATTGAGATATAAATTTGAATTTTACCTGATTTGTCTTGAATTGAAAAGAATGATGCTTTACCCATTTTTCTTATGAACATAATTCTTCCTGCTACTTTAGCATGCTCATCCATACTTTCTAATTCTTCATGAGTTAAGTCTTTATATTTTTCTTTGATGTCGTTTGCAAGTGAGTCTCTATCGTATCTATCACCAAATGGGTCAAGACCAAGACTTCTTAATTTTTCTGCTTTTCCCCTTCTTACTAATTCTTGTTCTGTAAAATTTCTTTCCATTATTTTTTCCTCCTTCTTTTAAATAAAAAAGTTAATGACTAAAGGGGCATAGTAAGATACCTGCGGTTCCACCCTTCTTAATCATTAACTGATTATCTCTTATTTATAACGGAATTTATCCGGGCTTGTTAGCCACTTGGAAGTTTTTATTCACATTAAGCTTGTTACTAGTTTCCATCATCCTAGCTTTCTATTAACAGTATTTAATGCTACTCGTCTCCTTCATTGATTTACGAGGTTATTGTACTATATTAATTACTATTTGTCAACAGTAAGTTGTTAAAAGTTCACTTTGGAAAAAGGACGAATATGTAAAAAAATGGAATGAACTTATCCATGTATTATAAATTAATATAGTATTTTTTAGTGAAAGAGGTTAAGGTAAATAAAAAGAGTATATTGGTTATAATATACTTTTTATTATTGCTTGTTTATAGTATTTTTTAGTCCATTTATTATAGTTAAAAATTCTTCTTCTGTTTTAGCTTGACATATTTTAGTTTTAATTTCTTTAGTACCAGGTATTCCTTTTAGGTACCATAGGGCATGTGTTCTAATTTCTAGAAGGGCTGTTTTTGTATTGGTGTACTTTTTTAGTAAGTTATAGTGCTTTATTATCATGTTTATTTTTTCTAAGTCAGTTGGTTTATCTATAATGCGATTATTTTCTACATATTCTATGCATTCTTTGATAAACCAAGGATTACCAAGAGTGGCTCGCCCGATCATTACTGCATCACATTTTGTTTCTTCTAGCATTCTCTTAGCATCATAAATTGTAGATACATCACCGTTACCAATTACTGGAATATTTACACTTTCTTTAACTTGTTTTATGATGTTCCAGTCAGCTTTTCCTGAGTATCCTTGACTTCTAGTTCTTGCATGAATAGCAATTGCTGAGGCCCCAGCTTGTTCTATTTTTTTTGCTACTTCTACTGCATTAATGTGATCACTATCCCAACCACTTCTTATTTTTACTGTGATAGGAGTGTTAGTGTTTTTTACAACATTTGAAACTATTTCATATATTTTATCTGGGTCTTTTAGTAGAGCACTTCCTGCTTGGCTTTTTATTGCTACTTTAGGAACAGGACATCCCATGTTTATGTCTATTATGTCAGGGTGAAAGTTTTCTTCAATATATTTTGCTGCACTTACGAAAGAAGTAATATCACTTCCAAATATTTGAATGCTAATAGGACGTTCGGTTTCTTCAAAGTTAATTAAGTCAATTGTTTTCTTTCCGTTATACTTTATACCCAGAGTGCTTATCATTTCAGAGTATATTAAACCAGCACCCATCTCTTTTATGATTTGTCTATAACTTATATTAGACACTCCTGCCATAGGCGCAAATACAATTCTATTACTAATTTTTACATTTTTAATATTCCATGTCATGGTTTAATTTTATCAAATACTATTTGTTTTGTCCATTAAAAAATGAAAGAACAAGTCTTTCATTAATTTGCTTTATCTTCTTTTAATATGTATTTACAAGTTAAGTTTTTATTAATATTTTTAATTTTTAAAACGTTACTAGTTAGTTCACTTTCTACTTTATCAGCTCCACAGTCTAATACTGCTCCTGTAAATAAGTAACCATCATTTTTACTAATTGCAAACGATACTTCCATATTGTTATTAGTAGTTTGTGGAGATTTTGAACTTTCTAGAAGTGTTCCATTTTCTACTGTTAAACTTACTGTGTATTTGACGATAGTGAATTTAAAATTAACTGTACATTTTGAATCGTTTGTTAGTCCTTTTATTGTTAAAGTGTTACCATTAAATTCTGCTTTTTGTTCATTGGTACATGTTACACTTTCAAATGCATAATTTTCTTTTGGTGTTATTTCAAATGTTACTGTGTCTCCATAGTTTGCAGTTTTTTTAGTTTCTTTTATTTCTGCATTTGATGCTTCTACTTCTACAGTAAATCCATTTATTATAAATGATACATCACATTTTGTGTCTTTGTTAACATTCCCAATTACTAAATCTTTTGTTGTTTCGTCGTATGAAGCATTAGCGCCTTCAGTACATTTTACTTCTCCAAATTTATAACCTTCTGTTGGAAGTAAATTTAAAGTTTTTGTATTATTTCTTTCAACTAACACTTTTTGTGTATTTGTATTATTAGGTAGCAATGCATTTGAAGTAGTTATTTGTACTTCGTGAAAGTTTTTTATAAAATATAATTTACATGTTGAATCAGCAGTTAAGTCAGGAGTGAATTCCCATTTTTTATTGTCCCAACTACCTTTTACTTCATTAGAACATTCATATTTTTCAAAAGTGTACATTTCTTTTTCATCTATTACACCTTCAAATTCCTCATTAGCTATTTTTATTTTTTCTTGTTTAACTATATTACTTGTTTCTGTATTATCAACATAATATTTATAAGTTACCTTGAATTTTCCATCATCATTACTATCGCTTGGATTTGATGGCTTCATATTTAAGTTAGCTATTAGTCCAATTATTCCTCCTGCTAGGGTAATTATTATTAAAAATAATAATAAATATAAAGTTCCTGTTTTATTTTTTTTCATATATTGTTCCTCCATTTTTTATTCTTTTTACCTATTTTAATTTTAATATTATATTTTTTGTTTGTCAATAATAAATGCTTTTTTAATGTTGTTTTATGATATTTTATGCTAAAAAACTTGTTTTTAGTTCGAATATCTTTAAAAAACGCGATTTTATGCTTGATTTTTTTGATATTGTTATTGTATAATTATTATTGGTACATTTTTATAAATTATCTTTGTATGTGGATGTGGGAAGTCTTATATATAAGGATAGAAATTTAGAAGGAGATAAAAATATGAAAACATTTATGTTAAGAAAAGAAGATGTTTCTACTAAATGGTATTTGATTGATGCTGAAGGAGAAACTTTAGGTAAAGTTGCTGCTAAGGCTGCTCATATCTTACGTGGTAAACATAAAGTAACTTTTACACCTCATGTTAATTGTGGTGATGCAGTTATTATAGTAAATGCTAGTAAAGTTAATTTAACTGGCGACAAATTAGATAAGAAAGTATATTATAATCATAGTGGATTTCCAGGTGGTTTAAGAGAGAGAACTGCTAAGGTTATGAAAGAAAAATATCCAGTAGAAATGGTTGAAAGAGCTGTTAAAGGAATGCTTCCTAAGAATAGACTTGGTAGACAAATGTATAAAAAGTTATTTGTTTATGAAGGAATGAATCATAATCATGAAGCTCAAAAGCCTGAAAAGATTAATTTATAGGAGGAATTATGGCAGATAAGAAAGTTTATACAGCTACAGGAAGAAGAAAAAGAAGTGTAGCTCAAGTTAGAATGACTAGTGGTAAAGGTAGTATTATTGTTAATGGTGTTGATGTTAATGAATATATGCCTTATGATACTTTAGTAATGGATTTAAAACAACCACTTGTACTTACAGGAACTGATGGTCAATATGATATTGAAGTTACTGTTAAAGGTGGTGGCTTTAATGGACAAACTGGTGCTATTAGATTAGGTATTGCTAGAGCTTTACTTGAAGTTGATAGTGAAGGTTATAGACCTACTTTAAAAGGTGCTGGTATGGTTACTAGAGATGCTAGAATTAAAGAACGTAAGAAATATGGTCTTAAGAAAGCTAGACGTGCTCCACAATTTAGTAAGAGATAATAATTTATTTAAGGAAGAGAATTTGTTCTACTTCCTTTTTATGTGTATTTAAATATAAAAAATTATTAATATAAAGATTTAGTGTTATTTATTGAAAAATATAGTAATGTTTAAGGAGTAATTATATGTAGATGTTAATTTTAGTAAAAATGAATTGTTAACTATCTTTTATAAGTTAAATGTGTTAAAATTAATGTTAGTAAGGGAGTATTGTAGTGATAATGTTATAAATATTTAAATAATTTATTATAGTAAATAGTGTTTTAATTAAATATATATAAAATTATTAATTTGTGTTTAAGGAGGAAGTATGAAAGAAAAGAGATTATATAGAGTTAATGAAGGAAAAATACTTTGTGGAGTATGTATGGGATTAAGTGAGTATTTTGAAATAGATGTTACTATTGTGAGACTTATTTGGGTATTTATTTCTTTAGTTTATGGTAGTGGACTTTTATTATATATTATTGCTGCTTTAATAATGCCTATTAAACCTCCAATAAAAAAAGTAAACTAAAACGAAAAGTTTGTGAAAAAAGTGGTAATAGTTTATTCTTTGTGATAAAATTATTCTAGGTGATGAGGATTGACAGCTAAAGTATTTAAAACATTAGATGAACAAATTGAAATATTAAAAGATAAGGGACTTGTTATTAGAGATGAAGATTATACTAAGGAAGTTCTTTTAAGAGAAAATTATTTCTTTATAATGGGGTATAGGCATGTTTTCTTGAAACATGATGGTTCTAGAAAGTTTGTAAGTGGTACTACTTTTGAAGAGATTTATAGTTTATTTGTTTTTGATAGAATGTTTAGAAATATTATTTTTAAGAATATATTAATTGTTGAAAATAACTATAAGTCTATATTTAGTTATGTTATGAGTAAGAATTATGGATTTAAAGAGAAAAATTATTTGAATGCTAAAAACTTTGATAATGATAGAGAAAAGAGTAGACAAATAAGTGATTTAATTAGAAAGATAAAAAGACAACTTAGAATTAATGGAAGACAACATGGAGCGACTAGTCATTATATGGATAACTATGGATATATTCCTTTATGGATAGGTGTTAAAGTCATTAGTTTTGGCTTAATGAGTGAAATGTTTAGTATTTTAAAAGATAAAGATAGAGAAGAAATAGCTAAAATATATGATATAGAACCAGAAGATTTTGAAGTGTATTTATCAATACTTTCTAATTATAGAAATTTATGTGCGCATGAGGATATAGTGTTTGATCATTTTACTCAGAGAGTTATTAACGATACTAAGTATCATAATATACTAAATATAGATAAGGATGAAGATGGGTATATTTATGGTAAAAATGATATTTTTGCACTAATTATTATTTTAAAGAGATTACTTACTAAAGTTGATTTTAAGATGATGATGAATGAAATAAATTATGAATTAGATACATTAAATGGTAAATTAAAAAGTATTAATATAGGTAGTGTAATAGAGAAAATGGGATTTCCTAAAAATTATAAAGATATAATGTATATTGAATAGGAGGTATTATTTATGAGACAAAAAATTAGTTATTTAATTACTTTGTTAATTGGGATTTTAGTTGGTGCACTTGTTATTGTAGGAGTTGTTAAATATTTTCCTAATAGTAATGTTGTTAAAACTATACAAGAGAAGAATGTTACTATTACAGATAATGGTATAAGTGAGGCTGTTAATAAGATTGAGGGTTCTGTGGTTGTAATACAAACATATAGTAAGGGAGAACTTATAGGAACTGGTACTGGGTTTGTTTATGATACTGATGATGATAATGGATATATTATGACTAATCATCATGTTATTGAAAGTGGGGAAACTATTAAGATAACTTATAATGATGATAGTGAGACTACAGCTAAAATAGTTGGTAGTGATGAATATGCTGATATTGCTGTTTTAAAGGTTGATAAGGATACTATTAAGAGTGTAGCATCTTTAGGAAAGAGTGAAGATGTTAAAGTAGGAGATACTGTGTTTACTATGGGAAGTCCTATGGGAATAAATTTTAAGGGTACTGTTACTAGAGGTATTTTAAGTGGTAAAGATAGACTTGTTAGTGTAAGTATAAATGGTTCTAGTGCTGACTGGATTATGAATGTTATGCAAACTGATGCTGCGATTAATCCTGGTAATAGTGGTGGACCATTATGTAATGTTAATGGAGAAGTAATAGGTATTAATAGTATGAAGATAGTAGAGAGTACTATTGAAGGTATTGGTTTTGCTATTCCTATTGAAGATGCAGTAACTTATGCAAAGAATATAAGAGAAAATGGTAAAATTAGTAGACCTTATATAGGGGTAAGCATGTTAAACGCAACTAGTACAATGCAACTTGCTTATGCAGGTATTAGACTTGATAAAGATATTGATAGTGGTGTAGTAGTGGTTGATGTTGAAAAGAATAGTCCTGCGGCTAAGGCTGGATTAAAGAGTGAAGATGTCATTATTAAAGTTGGTAATGATACTGTTAAAGATATAGCTGAATTTAGATATAGACTTTATAGTTATGAAATAGATGAAACTATAGAAATGACTGTTATTAGAAATGGTAAAAATGAGACTTTAAAGATCAAACTAGGTACTAAGTAGTATACTAGTTTTTTCTTTGCTCTTTGTCGTAACTTACTAACTATGAATAACTTACTATTTACATAGTAAGTTATGTGTGCTATAATATTTTTCAAGAAGTGATTTGACTTCAGTTGGTAGGAGGTAGATTATATGAAAATTAACGTAAAAAAAGTAACAGTTGCAAAATTTTCTTGTCATGTAGACCAACACTGTTAATTAAAGCTCATTAATTGAGCTTTTATCATTATATAGGAGGATAAAATGCTTATACTAAATACAACAAAACCATTTTATGTGGATAAAATTAATAAAGTAGTAAGAATGGGAAACTTTAAAGAAACTGGTAAAGAAATAGAGTATCAAAGCGATGTATTTTTATCGTTAATTGAAAACTTGAAAGAACCAATTAATGAAGAAAAACTTATAGAAAAAGTTTCTAAAGAAACGAATGTGAGCAAATCTGAACTTAAAGATGTAATTAGCTATTTATTTGAAGAAAAATTGATTATTGAAAATGAAAAATATGAGGCATTATGTGATAACAAATACAGTAGACAAGATTTATTTTTTTCATTATTTACAAATGATTTTAAACAAAATAAAGAATTATTTGCTAATAAAAAAATATTAATTTTAGGATTAGGTGGAGTAGGCGCTAATGTCGCATTTATGCTTTCAAGAGCAGGGTTTGAAAATTTTATTTTGGTGGATAACGATATAGTAGAATGTACTAATTTAATACGTCAATATCCGTATTCAGAAAACGATGTGGGAAAAAATAAAACTGAAGTGTTAGCTAGCAAATTAAAAGGAAATATTGTTATTAAGAATATTATGATAGATAATAAAGAAAAAATCTTGCATGAAGTACAGGAATGTGATATTGTTATATGTACATTGGATAAACCATTTAGAGTTATTAGAAGGTTAATCAATGATATTTGTGTTAATGAAAATAAACCCGTTATTTTTGCAGGTTTTGCAGAACACGTTGCAATGATAGGACCATTTGTTATTCCACACGAAACTGCTTGTTTAAAATGTATAGATAAAGAAACGACGGATATTCCGTTACAGAATGTTAAAGTTGTTCCATCATATGGACCAATGTGTGCAATGATTTCATCTATAATTACAAATGAAATTGTGAAATACTTTAATAATTATATAAGTTATAATTTAAAAGGTAAAACAATGATGTTTAATTTTGCAACATATGAAACACAGATTATCAATTGGAGTAAAAATAATACATGTGAGGAGTGTGCTAAATATGATAGTTAATAATGTAAAAGTGGAATATAATGGGAATATAATATTAGATAATGTATCTTTTAAATTAAATACTGCAGATAAAGTTGGTTTAGTAGGAAAAAACGGAAGTGGAAAAAGTACGCTTTTGAAAACTATATCCAATAATAAAGGAAATGTTAAAACAGACGGCGAAACAATTGGTTATTTGAAACAGGAAATTGAAGAAAAGTATTATGAGTATTCTATATTTGAATATATTAAAGAAGTAACTAAAATTAAAGAATTAGAAAGTACTTTAGATAAATTATCTTTAGATTTAACGGAAGATAAAATGGAAGAGTATACTCTTCTTTATAATGAATTTTTAAGTTTAGATGGATATAATTTTGAAAGTAATTTAGAAATTATAAAAAATGGACTAAACTTGCGTGCATCACTTAATACTAAAATTAAAATATTATCTGGTGGAGAAAAAATCAAAGTATTATTAATGGAGTTGTTAATCTCTAATAGAGATATATTATTACTGGATGAACCTACTAATAATTTAGATATAGAAGCAATAACTTGGTTAGAAAAATATTTAAAGAAAAGCAATAAAAAAATGATTATTGTGTCACATGATGAGATTTTTCTTAATAATATAGTAAATAAAATATTTGAATTAGGTAATGGTAAAATTAAGGAATATAATATGACTTATAATAATTATTTACTTACTAAAGAGAATGAATATATTAGAAAAAGAGAAGAATATTATAAAACTAAGGAAGAAAAGGAAAGACTTAAAAGTGAATTAGAGAAGGCTAAGAGATGGGTGAGTTCTGGTAATACTAAAAGAGCGCATAACGATAATGATAAGATAGCTAACAATTATGCTAAAGAAAGAACAAGCACTTCTAATATTAAGAGAATAACTAGAATTTTAGATAAATTAGATGTTCCTAATTTTGAAGAAAAGAAACCAATTGATGTATTTTTTGAGTTAGATGATGACAAGGGAAATAAAGATATAGTTTTAGATAAAGTTATATGTGGATATGATACGTTTAAAACTAAAGCCATAGACCTTATTATACCGTATGGTGTGAAACTACAAATTAATGGTTATAATGGAAGTGGAAAAACTACTTTAATCAAAACTATCTTAGGAGAAATAGAGCCAATAAGTGGAAAAGTTATTGTGGGTTCTAAAGTTAAAATGGGATATATTTCACAAAATACTTTGTTAGAAGGTAATAATTCTGTTATAGAATATCTTACAGAAAATATGGTTAATGTTAATTATTCTTTAGTGTTTACATTACTTGAAAAAATAGGTATTAGTTATGAAGATAAAGATAAAATTTATTCTAAATTATCACCTGGAGAAAGAACTAGGTTAGCTATTATAAAACTAGCACTTTTAAAAACTAATGTGTTAATATTGGATGAAGTTACCAATCATCTTGATAAAGAAGCACTTAATTTAATATATGAACTAATTAGAGGTTATGAGGGCACTATTATAAGTATCTCACATAATAGAAAATATAATGAAATATTAGATGCAGATGTTTCATTAGATATGGGTACTGGAGTAGTGGAAAATTTAAAGTTAACAAAAAACTTATAATTTGCATAATAAGTTAAAGTGTGCTATAATAAGTACACTTTTTATTAAGGGGGAAAATTATGAATAATAGTTTTTTAAAGTATATGAGTGATAATAATCCAGAAAATACTATATCTAAGAATGGAGTTATGGTTAGAAATAAAATTAGACCATTACTATGGAAAATGTTAGCTTTAAGTAATAAGTTAAAATTAGAAATTGAAAAGAAAGAATTTAAAGGAACTGATAGACCAGTTATATATATTGCATCTCATTCATTTAAGGATGACGCGGTTAATACTGTTTTGACTGCTAAATGTAATGCATACTTTGTAGTTGGTAATATAGACTTATTTTATAATACTTTGGATGGTTTCTTTTTATGGTTATATGGTTCTCAATTAGTTGATAGATATGATAAAGAAAGTAGAAATGCTATGAAAAGTAAGATGAATAAGGTAATAGAGTATGGTAGTAATATTTTAATATTTCCTGAAGCTACTTGGAATTTATCACCTAATAAATTAATGTATAATTTGCATTGGGGATTTTATGAAATTGCTAAAGAAAATAATGCTCTAGTTGTACCTATAATAACTTATAAAGTTGGTAATAAGTGTTATTCAAGAATGTTAGATGGAATTGATGTTAATGATGTTACTTTAGAAGATATAGAATTAATTATTAAGAAATTAAATAAGTATATTAATAAAGCAAATGATATATTAATTTTTGATGGTGTTCAATATTTAAGTATTAAAAATGAGTTGGTTAATATTAAGAATATTGTTAGTGAATTAAATAATAAACAGAATGAAAATGATTTTAATAATTTATTAAATCAAATAAGTAGTATGTGTTTAAAAGTAGTATATGATATAAAATGTCTTCTTAATGAAGAAAATGAACATGTATTAAAAGTGGTTATAAATTATTTACAAAGAATGACTACTATAGAAAAGGAAGTAGTTACTGAAAGAATTAGAGACATTATGGCTACTGAAAAATTTGATATGATTAGTAAATATCCTGATAATACTTTTAAAGAGTGTTCTTCTTCAATATATGAAGAGTGGGATAAATATTTAGAAGAGACTATTAAAGCCACTCCATACTTTTACTTAGAGTCTGAAAAAACAACAGAATGTACTGATAAACTTATAGTTAGTGAAGAAGAAGTATTTTGTAAAACACTAAAAAAATAGTGTTTTTTTCTTGCAAAAATCATTATTATGTTATATACTTAGGATAAGTTAGAGAGAGTGGGTAGTGTGCCAAATTTGTATTTACCAGTGACAGCGTTTTTGCTTTCATTTGTTTTGCTTGTTATTTATTTTTCTAAGAAAAGAGTACATTTATTTGAAAATAGTATTTATATTTTAATGATTTTTTCTATTTTAATGGATAGTGCTTTAGTATCCCTTTTGTTTTATAATTATTACACTAATTATAATGTTAGTTTAGTTTCCTTATTAAACAAACTTGATTATGTGTTTTTAATTATTTGGTCTTCTTCATTAATGTTATATATTTTTGTTATAACTTATAAAGAAAGAAAAAGATTTAAGAGGTTATTAAAAAAGGTTAGTACATCTGTTATAGTTTTGGATATTATAATGTTTGTAGTGGTTTTTAATTCTAAAATTGACTTAATTATTAAAGATAGTATACATCAAACTGCACAAGGAGAAGCGGTTATATTATCAATTATATTTTGTTTATTTTATATTTTAGTTTCTTTGTTAATTGTTTTATTTAACTTAAAGAAAATTAATATAAAACATTTACCAGTTTTTGTAATTATTTTTACTGCTATTTTAATTGCTATATTGTTTTCAGTTAATCCTTATTTAATAATTATTTCTATTGGGTTAACAATAGATAATTTTATAATGTATTTTACTATAGAAAATCCAGATATTAAACTGATAAATGAACTAGAGCTAGCTAAAGACAACTTAGAAAATGCCAACTTGGTTAAAAGTGAATTTTTAAGGAGTATGTCACATGAAATTAGAACACCTATGAATCAGATAATAGGATGTGCAAGTGTAATAGAAATGGAAGATAATTTGAGTGAAGAAAGTAAGGATGTACTTAATGATTTAGTTAATTCTACAAATAGTTTGTTAGATGTTTGTAATGGAATAATTAATGTTTCTCAAATTGAAAGTGGAAATGTGGATATTTTAATAAGTGGGTATAATCCTAAAGAGGTTATAGAAGATATAATTAATTTAAATAAAAAGAGACTTACTAATAAAGATGTAGAAATTGTAAGTAATTATAGTGAGTTACCTGATGTTGTTTACGGAGACAAGGATAAAGTTAAACAAATAGTTAGTAATTTACTTAGCAATGCTATTAAATATACTGATAAGGGTAAAATAGAAGTTAGTGTAAGTAGTAGTGTTAAGAAAGATAAGTGTGATATTGAAATAGTAGTAAAGGATACTGGTGAAGGAATTAGTGAAGAGAATATTGATTTAATATTTAATAAATTTGGTAAGTTAGAAAAGAATAGTGATACTTTAGGTTTAGGCTTAGGATTATTTATCACTAAAAATTTAGTTAATATTCTTGGAGGAAATATAAGTGTTACTTCAGAACTAGGTAAAGGAAGTGAGTTTAAAGTATTTCTTCATGAGAGTTTAGTGGATACTAGTACTAAGTTAGATTTAAGTAGTGTTAATATAATGATTATACATAGTAGTAATATGATCAGAGCATTTTTAAAGAATAGTATTATGAAGTATGAAATAAAAGTGAATGATTTTAGTAATGGGGTAGAAGCAATAAAAGAGTTAAAGAGAGTAGACTATGATGTTGTAATTATTGATAAATATATTAGTGATGTTAAACTAGAAGAGTTAGTTAGAACTATAAAAGATATATCTAGTAATATTAAAATTATGGTTATAGGTAATGAAGAAAATATAGATTATGTAGATATGTTTGTTAGTGAAGAATTAGATATTAATGATATTATAAATAATATTAAGAAAGCTTTAAGTTAAGGCTTTCTTTTTTTCTTAAAATGTAAATTTTTTTCTATATAAAAAATGGTTTAATATTTTTTTTGAATAAAGAATAAAGTATGAAATATTTACCAAGATTAATTGATAATGAATTGGGATAATTGATGGAAATAATGGATGATGTTGAAATTAAATTAGGTTCTGGATATATTGATGAAGCAGCAAAAAACTTTTTAAAATCTACAAAACGCATAGATGTTGAAAAGTGTGGTGAGCCTTTATTTTTAATGCTATTTACAGGGACAACTTATTCTTATAAAAGAGATGATGGATTTTATGTTGTTTTTATGGGAAATTTAAAAGATTGATTTTAATTGTTAAGAAAATTTAATTATAACTATTAATTTGAAATATTTAGAAAAGTGTGCTATAATAAGTACACTTTTTTATATGAGGGGTTTATATGGGTTGGTTTAAAAATATTTTTAAAAAGAAAGTTAATATAAATAGTAATTCTTTAATTAATTTAGATGATTTAATTGATATGCCTGAAAAGAAGTTTTATGTTTCAAAAGATAAAGAGATTAAAAAGTATATTAGTTATTATAAAGAGTTATTAAAGAGTGATAGGTATTTAACAAGTGTGGACTTTCAAAGTGAAGTTACTATTAATAATTATATTAATAGTATTACTAAAACTATTATTGAATTAGATTATATTATGAATTTAGTAAATAATAGTGATAAGAGGAATAATGTTGATTTAGAAATTATACTAAGTAAATTAAAGTATTATGTTGTTTTATTAAATAATTATAAAGAAGATTTATTTATTAGGTGGAAGGCTTTAGATATAGTTAGTAGAAGAAACATTATTAATGTTAATAAAAGAGATGCTATTTATAGAAAGATTAATAGTATAAAAAATGAGTTAATTATTATAAATAGTAATACGAGGGCTATTAATTTGGAGGTTAGTAGTTATTTAGATTTAATTAGTATTTCTAATATTACTTTAGTTAATAATGAAGATGAAATGATAAGAAATAAATTTAATAAACTTAAGAGTTATTTATATCTATTTGGTATAGATAATGAAAATATTAAAGAATTAGATATTAGTAATATTGTTTATATGGAAGTTATGTTAGAAAATTATTTAAGTAGTCATGATGTTATTAATGATATTAAAAGTCTTAAAATTGAGAATATAGAGAGTATTGATGAAGGTATTAAAAAGTGTATATTTTTAAAGGAGTTTAGTACTACTTACGTTGATGATTTATTAAATGATTTAATTGATAGAAAGTTTAAATATTATGAAATTAAGTTTAAGGTAAAACCTATTAGTGATTATGTAATTAAATATAATAGTGTGTATGAACATGATTATTTAGAGAATATTATTTATAAATATATTAATGAAAAGAATATAAGTAGAGATATTAAGAATATTATTTTTTATGATAGAGAAGTGAATAGTATTTTAAAGGACTCATTTAAATTAAGTTTGTTATTTAATGGAGAAAAAGATGATTATAAGAATTGGTTTTATAAAATGTTAGAATATTTTAAAGTACCTACTAGTAGTCTTTATAATTATTTAGAACCTTATAGTAATAGTAGTATATGTAAAAAATATGGTTACTCAAATTATTTTGCTAGTGATGTTTCTTTATTAACAATTCTTAGAATGTTTGATCATAAGTATAAATTAGGAAATAATTTAGAAGAGTTACAAAAAGAATATGGTTATTATTTTAATATTTATAAGGTTTTTAATATGTTAAATAAGGAAATGAATTATGTTCTTCCTTTTAGGAATAAGTTCTATGATGGGTTTAAAATAGTAGATTTTGATGAATTTAATTTTGATGCGAATATATTATTAAATGAAGTTTTTAGTGATTTTAGAGAAAATACTATTTATTTTGGAAAAGACGTAGAATATGTTTATATAGGAATGAGTGAAAATACTATATTTAATACAAATAGAATATGTTATGATTTTTCTAATAGTGATAAACTTAAAAAAATTGTTATTAATAATGATACTAAAAGGTTTATTAGAGATTTAGTTTTACCAACAAGTGTTAAAGATATAGAAGTTATTAATGGGTCTATAGGTTGTGTTAAATTTACTGATTTAAATAGGGCTTATATTCTTAATGATAAAGTCTTATTTGATAAATTTATTTTTAGTGTTTTAAGAAATGTAGAATTTAGTCAAATTTTCAAACAAGATTTTTCTTTATGGATTACACCTTTTTATCAAATTAGTTTTATACCTTTTGTTAATTTAAAAGAAGATAATTGGAAAAAAGAATTAAGTGATAGAATGTGGAACATTTTAAAAGAGAATTTGAGTGTGATAAATAATTATAAGATAAGATAGAGTAGACTTTTATATGTTAATTTGATAAAATTATTTTGAGGGCGGAAATTATGAAAAAATGTGTAATTATATATAATCCTGAAAGCGGAAGACCTGTTGATAAGAAAAATCTTAAAGAACTTCCAGACATTATGAAAGTTAATGAGTATGAGACTGTTATGTGTCCAACTAAAGCGGCAAAAGATGCGACTAGAATAGTGAGTGAGTTAGAAGATGATGTTGATTTAGTTATTTGTGCTGGAGGGGATGGTACCTTAAATGAAGGCATAACAGGTAATTTAATGAGAAAGAATAAGCTTGTTATGGCACAACTTCCTGTTGGTACTATGAATGATGTTGGTACAATGTATGGGTACACTAAGAATATGATAGTTAATGCACAGATGCTACTTAGTGGAACTGAAAAGAATGTGGATGTTTGTATGATTAATGATGTTCCATTTGTTTATGTGGCTTGTTTAGGTAGTTATGTTGATGTTAGTTATAATACTCCTAGAAAGTATAAAAAGAAGTATGGAAGACTTGCTTATATTTTTAATGCAATTCATGAATTTACTGGGAAGGTAAAACTTTTTGATTTAGAATATGAGATAGATGGAATTAAGAAAAGTGGTATATATTCTTTCCTTTTTATTACTAATACAAGTAGAATGGGTGGAATAAGTCATATATATAATGATGTTAAATTAGATGATGATATGTTTGAAGTTCTTATGATTACTGCTAAAACTAAGGTTGAGTTAATTGCGCTTGCTACTAGGATTTTGGCTGGGGAAGTGAAGAATATGCCTGGACTTGAGTATTATAAAACTAATAATTTAGTTGTTAGATTTAAAGATGTTCCTAATAGTTGGGTACTTGATGGTGAAGAGTATAAACATGATACTAAAGAATTTAAATTTAGTATAAATAAAGATATGTATATGCTTGTTCCTAAGAAAAATATTGTTAAATTATTTAGTAATTTAGAAGAATATAAAGAAGAAAATAAATAGAAGTAGGTAATATTATGTTATATATGTTTAAAGATAGGAAAGGTAATTTAGACTACGATAAAGAGGGAAAATTAGTTAATTTTCTATATGGAAGTGTAATTGGAAGATGTTTGATTAAGTTTTTAAGTTTACCTTTTATTTCTAAGTTAATAGGTTTATTTTTAAGTAGTAGAAGTTCTAAAATACTTATTAAACCTTTTATTAAGAAGAATAAAATTGATATGAGTGTTTATGAAAATATTAAATATAAAAGTTTTAATTCTTTTTTTGTAAGAAAGAAAAAGAAAATTGATTATGTTAAAGATATGAATGTTTTTATAAGTCCATGTGATGCTAAGTTGACTGTGTATGATGTTAATGAGTATTCTTGTTTTGAAATTAAGAATTCTTTTTATAGTGTTAAAGATTTACTTAATGATGATGAAATTTATAAAAATTATATAGGTGGTAAAGCACTTGTTTTTAGGTTATGTAAGGATGATTATCATAGGTATCATTATGTTGATGATGGAAGCCAAGAAGACAATTATTTTGTAAGAGGTGTTTTAAATACGGTTAGGCCAATTGCTTATAGAAAGTATAAGGTATTTAAAAGAAATAGTAGAGAGTATACTACACTTCATACTAAGAATTTTGGAGATATTGTAGAAGTTGAAGTTGGTGCAACACTTGTTGGAAAGATTAAGAATAAACATGATAATTATAAGTTTAAAAAAGGAGAAGAAAAAGGAATGTTCTTGTTTGGTGGAAGTACTATTGTACTGCTTGTTAAAAAAGATGCTGTAGTTATTGATAGAGATATTCTTAATAATTCCGTTAGAAATATAGAGACTAGAGTTAAATGTGGAGAAAAAATTGGTGTAAGTAAAGAATAGACTTTTGTCTATTTTTTTAGTGAATTTTAAAAAAGTCGTGGTAAAAACTTGCATTTTATGAGTGAAAGTCGTGGTAAAAACTTGCATTTTATAAGTAAAAGTCGTGGTAAAAACTTGCATTTTTAATTTTAAAGTGCTATAATTAGGAAGAAAAGAGGTGGCTTTTATGTTAAAAAGAAAAATAACTGAAAAATTATTAAATTGGAAAAATAATGAAGATAATATCTGTTTACTTGTAAGAGGTGCTAGACAAGTTGGTAAAACTTATATTATTGATGAATTTGCTAAAAAAAATTATAAGAGTTATATTTATATTAATTTTGAATTAGAACCTTCATACAAGAGTATATTTGATGGAAATTTAGATATTAAGACTTTAAAAATGAAATTAGAACTAAGTTTTCCTAATACTCCTCTTATTTCAAATGATACCATTATATTTTTAGATGAAATACAGGCTTGTCCAAATGCTAGAACTGCTCTTAAGTCTTTTGCTATGGATAATACAATGGATGTTATTGCATCTGGCTCATTGTTAGGTTTATATTATAAAGAAATTGCCTCATATCCAGTAGGTTATGAAAAGATAATTGATATGTATCCATTAGACTTTGAAGAATTTTTGTGGGCTATTGGTGTAAAAGATGAAATAATAGATGTTGCTAGAAATTCATTTAATAATTTGTTACCACTTGATGAATATATTTTAAATCAGTTTGAAGAGTATTTTAAAATGTATTTATTGGTAGGTGGAATGCCAAAAATTGTTGAAACTTATACTCAAAATAATAGTTTAATTAAAGTGTTAGAATTACAAAAAAGTATAGTTGAAAATTATAAAATGGATATTTTAAAATATGCTAATGAGCCAAGTAAACAAAAAATTATTAGTTGTTTTAATAGTATTCCTTCACAATTAACTAAAGTAAATAAGAAGTTTTTGTATAAAGATATTATTGATGCTAATGCTAATGAGGGAGAAAGAAAGTATTCTTCAAGTTTAGAATGGTTAAGAGATGCTGGAATAATTAATGTGTGTAATAATTTAACTGAACCTGCTTCACCATTAGTTTCTAATGTAATTGAAAATAGTTTTAAAATATATGTTAGAGATACAGGACTTTTGATTTCTATGTTTGAACAAGGTGTACAAAAAGATATTTTAAATGAAAATTTGTATATTAATGAAGGTGCTATTTTGGAAAATGTATGTGCTGAAGAAATTAAAACTAGATATGATAAAGTTATGTATTTTCAAAAGAAAAGTAAACTTGAAATTGATTTTATTTTAAATATTGATGGAAAAGTTACTGCTTTAGAAGTTAAATCTGGAAATAATAAACAGGCTAAGTCTTTGAAATCTATTGTTGAAAATTATAAAACTGTATCAAGATATATTAAGTTAGAAAAAGGAAGTAATGTTTATATTGATAAAACTAATATAGAACATTATCCATTATTTATGATTATGTTTATTTAAAAAAAACGTAGGAAAGTCCTGCGTTTTTAGTATGTGCTTGTTTGAAGTTTATTTTATATTGTTGTTTGCTTATTAAGTTAAAAGAGACTTATTTATTTAAAGTCTCTTTGTGTTCTATAGTATCCCATGTTATTTCTTTACTAGTTAGTACTTTTATTAAACAAAGTATGTAACTAAGTAAAAGTAGTGGGTGCACTAGTATAGTTTTTATATAAAGTGAAGTGTTTAGTTTATAGTTTTTTTCTATATGTATTAGATAAATTGTTAGTAACATGAGAACTAAGTAAGCTATTAATGGTATTAAAAGTGGGTGATTTAACATTTTAAGTATTAAGCCAATAAGTAAGAATATTAAGTCATATATTCCTATAAAAGAGTTATAGTTTGAAGCAAAGTTTTTGTTTTTAAAGTTTATATTTTTTAGTAAACTTTTTCTGTATTTTTTTCTTGCTTCAAAGTAACCGCTTACCCATCTTGTTCTTTGCTTTAAATATGTTTTATAGTTTGTTGGTTGTTCATCATAAAATAAGGCATTTCTGTTATATGTTGTTGTTAAATTGTTAGTGCAAGCGTATAGTGAAATTTCGTAGTCTTCAGTAAGTGAGTGAAACGGATAAGTTTTTAGTTTGTTAATAAGTTTTCCTGTTATATAAAATCCAGTTCCAGAACAGTTACAGTTTATGTTATGTTTGTTTCTATTTTTATTAGATAGTTCGTTTACTAGTGTGAATATTAAATGGCTCGAAGAGGCAATGCTGTTTGTTTTGTTTTTGTTTAGTCTATAACCAATTCCAATGTCATATCCACTCATAAATGATTTGTTCATTTCTGAAATATAGTTTTTATCTAATATGTTGTCTGCATCAAATATAAAGTATGCGTCGTAATTCTTTGTTTTTGTAATTCTTTCTATTGCTTCCATCAGAGCATATCCTTTTCTTTTTAGTTCTAGTTTTTGTCTTATGATTATATTTGCATTATATTTTTTAGCAATTTTTGTAGTAGGGTCATTTTTATCTTCTACAATAATATATACATTTTCAAAAGGTACTTTTTGTGTTTGAGATTTTATACTGAGTAGTAAGTCTTCAATTACACGTGACTCATTTCTAGCGGGTACTAGAATGCAGTAGTTTGGGTTATTAACATTTATTTTTGTAGGTTTATTTTTATTAAATTGGGTTATTATTAACTTTGATATAAACAAAGTTACACCAATTATTATAAATATATTACTTATCATTTTTTACTTCTCACTTTCATGTTAGGGTATGCCTTTTTTAGTCTTTCGTCTGTATAAACTTTATCACAAAATTCGCCTAAGTAAGTGTATGCTGGATATCCTTCTCTTCTTAAGGACTGCCTTATTACGGCTGTAAAGGATATAAACATATCAAGAGATAAAAAGACTATAAATACTATAAGAATAGGTTTTCCAATGTTGTATGGGATACTTTCTATTTTTTTTGATAACCATGGGTAAATGAAGTGGACAAATACTACACAAAGTAGTCCCCATAAAAGCATAATAGGTATTGTAGTTCTTCCGTTAATGTCTAGTATTTTTTTTGAGTAATTCCAACTAGTTGTACCAGTAAATGTTTCTTGTAAGAAGCTTGTTAAGTATTCAAAAGACCCACCTAATAAAGCACCTTTTATAAGTGTTATATACCATTTATTATTTTTACCTACTAGGAGTTTTGTCATTAAAACAGCACCCATTCCATAAACAGGACTAAAAGGGCCATAAATGACCCCACGTCTTACTTCCCAAAATATACTACCATCCCTTAAGTAGTGTCTTACTAAATTAAGTATCATTTCATAATAGTTACCAAAAAGGCAACCAATCACGAATATAATAAATAATTTATTAAAGTCTAAACCACTTGTAAATATTCTTTTTTCGTTATTCATAAATACTCCTATAATTTTCTAGTTAGTTTATTATTATCACATTCTGTTAAAGTTAAGTTGTCTACTAAGTTATAATAAATTGATTTGTCTACATAAGTTGCGTTTTTAATTGTAAGTAATACTTTGTGACCAGGTTTGTAGACTCTTCCTGTGTCAACTCCTTTTAGTTTTCCAGATGGTAACATATAGGTTCTTTCTGGCATGCTATCATAATTAATAATTCCATCCATTAAACCTGGTACGATTACTTTAATATATTCAGGTGTTATCTTTTCTATGTATGCAATTTGTTCTTCTCCAATACGTTGTTTTAGGTAATTAATTACTTGTAATTTATCTGCTTCATATTCTGCTTTTTCTGCTTGTCTTTCCATACGAGAAGCATGTGCTAAAAGTTTTTCTAACATTTTATCAATTTCAATTAGTTTTTCTTTTGTTAAAGTTCCATCTTCGTACATATCTAATAAATTGTGTATTATTAAATCATTTAATCTTCTAATTGGACTAGTGTAGTGTGTATAACCATCTTCTATCGCTAAACCAAAATGACCTTTGTTTTCAGTTCCATAGTATGCAAGTTTCATACTTGTTAATATAATTCTTGAAATTATTACATATTCTTCTTTACCTTTAAAATCATTTAATAATCTTTGTATTAGGAAGTTAGGTTTCATATTTTTAAGGTTTCTAACTGGGTAACCTAATTCTTTTATTGTTTCAATTAAATCATACATTTTGTATGTGCTTGGTAATTCATGGTTTCTAAAGCCAAATGGAAAACCTGGGTATAAGTGTGTTACAAGTTCGTTAGGTAAAAGCATGCAGTTTTCTATTATTTCGTGCGCAATATTGTCTTTTTCTACTAGTATTTCTTTTGTGTTACCTAATTCGTCCATTACGAATTTTAATTCTTCACTATCAAAATTAGTGTATCCTCTTTCAATTTTAATGTTTGTTAGTTTTTCTGATAATTCTTTAAGTATCATTAAGTCGTTAACAAATGGTTTGTATTCACTTTTTGCTTCTTTACCTGTTATTATATCAAATACATCATCATAGTTCATTTTTAATTTTGATTTTATAACTGAACGGTATGTTTTATAACTTGTTACTTTAGCGTTTTTATCTAATTCTATTTCAACAGTTCTTGTTAATCTGTCAACGTTTGGGTTTAAACTACATAAGTCATTAGATAATCTTTCTGGAAGCATTGCTACAACAGAATCTGGAAAATATACACTGTTGCCACGACGAGCGGCTTCTTCAAAAGTGGCACTACCGAATTTAACATAATGGCTAACATGTGCAATATGTACTTTTAGAATGTAACCACCATCTTCTTTTCTTTTAATACTTATCGCATCATCCATGTCTTTACAGTCTTTTCCATCTATTGTAAAAACTCTTTCATCAGTTAAATCTACTCTTCCAATTTTGTCTTCATAAGTTACTTCATTAGAGAATTTTTTTAATTCTTCTAACACTTCTTTAGGAAACTCTAAATTGAAACCATAATTGTAGGCAATTGTTTTGAAGTCTATATCTGGTTCGTTAATAAAACCTATTGTTTTAATATATTTTCCTACATACATATTATCATAAATTTCGTTTGTTGCTTCTATAAGAACTCTTGAACCTGGAATTAATTTTTTCATTTTTTGTGTTCCAATAGTTATTTTCAAGTTGTTATTTGTGTTAACTGGATATAAATATTTAAAACCTTCTGGAGTCATTCTTACTTCACAAACTACATTTGGCATATTTCTAACAAGTACTTTTACTACTTTATTTGTGTTTGTATCAATTATTACTTTGTCATAGCAAAGTGCGCCATTTAATTTATTTTTTTCAAGTATGTATCTTACATCATTTACTTCATAGAATTTTGTTCCTTTTTTTGTTTCATCTATTGTTGTAACTAAAAAATTAGAAGGCATTTTTTTGTATAAACCATCTTTACATTCATACAAAAGACCTTCTAATTCTAAAGAATTAAGTACTTCTTTTAATTCATCGTTCATGTGTTTTTTAGATATTCCTAAAAGTTTTTTAATCTCATTAAAACTTATAGTTTCAAATTTATCACTTTCTATATATTCTATTAATTGTTTTTTCATAAAACTCCCCACTTCCCTATAAACATATTTAATCATAAAAACTATTAAATGTCTATATTTTACTTGAGAATTTTGTTAAAAAATTATATAATTTATATATGGGAGAAGTTAAGTATGGATAAAGAAGAAGTGTTTTTTGTAGACAAGGAAAATAATTATATTAAATGGTTATTTTTTGCGACTATTTTTGTAGGACTACTTGCTTTAGGTACTTATGTTTATTATAAGTTAACACCTAAGAATATTTTTGAAAGTATTATTAGTAAAATTGATTTTGAAAGTAGTAATGAAGGTAGTACAAGTGAACAAGTTAAGTTTGCTAAAAGATATGATTTTAGTTATAATGCTTATAGTGATAATAAGGATATTGAACAACTATTAGTTATTTTAAATAAGTATAAGTATAGATTAGATCTTTATTATAATAATGAAAATGAAGTTAGATTTGAAGCAGATTTAACTTTTAATGATAAGAAACTTTTAAATCTATTATTTGGTTATGATGAGAAAAAGACATATGTTGGTGCTTATGATAGAACATATTATTTTGAAAATTTAGATAATTTTAGTGAAGAAAAACAAGTTAAGTATGAAGAAAATAAAAGTAAATTTGATAAGTTTCTTGATGAGTTAAATGATGAAAATGATTTAAATGATAAATTTTTTAAACCAGTAGTTGATGCTTTTAAAAATAGTGTAGAAGATTATAATTTAAAGAGAACTGTTTCTAAAGATAATATAGTTTTAACTATAACTTATGATAATAAATTTTATAAAAGATTTCAAAGTAATTTGAAAAAGAATGGATTTGTTGATTTACTTAATAGAATAGGTTTTAAGACTGATGGATTAGTTCCTGAAAAATATAGAATAAGTAAGACAATTATTACATTAAATAGAAATGATTTTGAATATAGTTTAGGAAATGTTAGATTTTATTCAGATGTGGACTATTTTGAAGTGAATATAGTTGATGATAAAATAACTGAGTATAATATTAATACAAAAGAAGATAATAAAAATATTTATAAATTAGTTATGGAAGAGGTTAATGATAATAAGTTTAAAGTTTTACTTCAAGATAATAAAAATGGTTTTATGGTTGATATAGTTTACGAAGAAAAAGATATTGAATATAAAGATTATGATTATAGCAAGAGTAAGAATCTTGATGAAGCTCTAGAAACTGATTTGGTTTATTTAGAAGAACAACTAGCTAATAGTGAAGGTATGAATGAATTATATAAACAAATTCAAATTATGATGTTTGGGGGAAGTATGTAATGAGAAAAGTAATATTTAAATTATTAATAGTAATAATGATGTTTGTTCCTTTTATGGTTAATGCTGAGATTAAAAGTGAAAATTTACTTGAGGCTTTGAAGAGTGAAGGGATAGAAACTGATATTGATTATAGTGAAGATGATAAGAATAAAGTACCAATTTACTTATTTAGAACAAAGGGTGAACAAAAGAGTATAGATTTTCTTAATTATTTAAATGATAATTATGAAAGATATGGTGAATTCTTTATATTAAGAAGTTTTGAAGTTAGTAATAATGAAGATAATAAATTGTTAATGAATAATGTATTTGATTATTTGAGGGCTAGTGTACAGAGTACTCCTTTTATAGTTATAGGTAATACTTATTTTATTACTTATGATGAGAGTGTTAATGAGAATATAGAAAAATCTTTTATAGAGTTATATCAAAGTGGATATAAAGATAGATTAGATACTATAGAAACTGTTAAAACTAGATATTATAGAAATGAGACTCTAATGTTATCAATTGTGTTTACAGTTATATTTGGATTTATTTGTTTAGTAGTTTATCTTATATTGAAAAATAGACGTGAAAATAAAGGGGATAACTAAAAAGGTATAAATTGAATTATAGAAATATGGTTCAATTTTTTTATGGAATAATTTTATAAATAAAAAAACTGACATTTATTTTAAGTCAGTTAATATTTCACTTGCTATATCATCAGCTTTTTCTTTTAAATCAGTTATTAAGTCTTCAAATTCTTCATAACCTTTTTTTGAAGTGTAACTAATTAATTTATTTATTTTTTTAATTACTTTTTTTGCTTGTTTTTTTGCTTTTTTGAATTCTAAAGTTCCTTCTAATACTTCTATTTCATAATCAATTTCGTTTAGTTTTTTATCAATATAATATTTAACATCTTCTTCATCAATGTTTGAAATATTTTCTTTGATGTTAGAAAAGCATTCTTTTATTTTTTGTCTTGTTTCACTACCTTTTCTAGGTGCAAATAATATACCTAATGAGCATCCTGCTATGGCACCTATAGTTGCTGCGGTTAAAATTTTTACATTTTCTTTTTTCAATTTATTCACCTCTTGTAATTATTATATCACTTTTTTGATAAAATATTATTAATTTTATTCGACATATTATGTAAATACTGTAAATTATTTATTTTTGTTTTTTATGTAATTATTTAGTGTAATCTTTCTTTTAGAAATTTTTTCTTCTTCATTTATGTTGTTGTTTGGGTTAATTATTCTTAAACCATTTTCTAGGGCATCATAATAACCAAAGGGAATTAAATAGTCATTTTTTATATCGTAAAATAGTCCTTCAATGTTGTACTCAATACTTTTTAGTAAGTCGTTTGTGTTCCAAAGGTCTACTACCACACTGTTATTATATATTTTATATCCACCTAGTTTGTTTATTTTATATTTTAAATTATTTTTTTCTATAAATGTTTTTATTATTTCATCTGTATCACTTAAAACTACGAAGTCTAAATCTTTTGGAGGGGTAAGTAACTCTATGTCTCTTAAGGCTCCACCTATTAAGAAAATTGGTGCAATATTAGAGATTTCTATTGCAAGTGGGAAGTTTTCAATTATGTATTTTCTAACTTTTTCTTTGTAAAGATAATTCATTTTATCACTTTCCTTTGATTTATTATTTTATCACTTGTATTTAATAATTGCAATTTGTTTATAATAATATTGACTTTTATATTTAATTAAGTTATATTTTTATTTGAAGAGGTGGTAAAATGTTTAGAAAAGCAATTTTGATAATTCATGGGTTTGGTGGGGGAGTTTATGATGAAGAGTATCTTTCTACTAATTTAGAGTTTATTAAAAATTATGATGTGTTTACTTTTACCTTACCAGGGCATGATGGATTTCCTGGAAAATATACTAGATTTGATTGGATTAATAGTGCAGAAAAACAAATTGAAAATCTTATTAATCATGGGTATAAAAATATTTATCTTGTAGGACATTCTATGGGTGGAGTAATTTCTACTTATATTGCATCTAAGTATAAAGAAGTGAAGAAATTGGTTTTGGCGGCTCCTGCATTTCATTATTTAAAGTTTAAAAATGATAAGCCTGATATTATAGAGAGTATTATTTTTAGTCCTGAAGTTATTAAGGAATATAAGGCTGATGTGATATTTTCTAGGTGGTTTAATTTACCTAAACATGCTGTTAGAGAATTTATGAATTTGGTAAGTGAAAATTATAAATGTCCTAAAGAGGTTTATGTTCCAACTTTGATTATTCATGGAACAAGAGATAATTTAGTACCTTCCACTAGCGTTAATTATGTTTATAATAATTTAAGTAGTAATTATAAAGAACTTTTAGAAGTAAAGGGTATAAATCATGATATTTTTAGAAGTGATAGAAAAGAAGAAGTAACTAATTTAATTATAAAGTTTTTTAAGAGTAATTGTAATAAAAAGTATAGTGAAATTAAGAAGATTTAGTTATTAACTAGGCAAAATAAAAAAAGTAATTTTGCTTTTTTTGTGTGCAAGTATATATTTGGTAACCTATTTTTAACTTGAAAAAAATATACCAGTTTTACGTTTTTTTGAAAATGGGGTGGGATGATTATTCATTATTTATTAGACTTATGTTTTAACAAAAAATGATTAATTGTATAAACTAAAATGGAAGGTGAGAAATGATTAATTATTTTCTAAATTTAAATCCTGTTATTCTTGCTTTGATAGCAACATTAATTACATGGTTATTTACTTTACTTGGCGCTAGTGTTGTGGTTTTCTTTAAGAAAGTTAATAAGAATGTTATGGATTCTTGTTTGGCTTTTTCTGCAGGAGTTATGCTTGCTGCATGTTTTTGGAGTTTACTTAATCCAGGAATTGAAATGGCTTTTAAACAGAAACAATGTGTTCCATTAATTTCTAGTTTAGGATTTTTATCAGGTGCATTAATATTATTTTTAAGTGATTTATTTGTTAAAAAAGTTGTTAATAAAAATAAAAAGAATTCGCTTAAAAGAAGTATGCTTTTGATTACAAGTATTACAATTCATAATATTCCTGAAGGTCTTGCAGTTGGTGTTGCATTTGGAAGTTTATCGTACAATCTAACTAGTAGTGTACTTGTTAGTGCCTTTATATTTGCCATAGGAATAGCAGTACAAAATTTTCCTGAAGGGGCAGCTGTTAGTTTACCTCTTAGAAGAGAAGGATTTACGAGAAAGAGTGCTTTCTTTTATGGGCAACTCTCAGGGTTTGTAGAACCAATTTCTGGTGTGATTGGTGCAATACTTGTTCTTAAAATTAGTAGTATTCTTCCATTCTTTTTATGCTTTGCTGCAGGTGCAATGGTGTATGTTGTTGTTAAAGAATTAATTCCAGAGAGTCAATTAAATAATAATAAAAATATGATTACTATATTTACTTTAATTGGATTTTTATTTATGATGTTATTAGATGTATGTTTGGGTTAAATAAAACTAGTAGTTTTTTTTCTACTAGTTAATTTCTAATGAATACAATATATCATTAACTAAATTGTCTATAGTACTTTCTTTATCTTGTATAATCGTTGTTATGTTATAAACTTTATCATCTTTTAAAATATTTATACTTCTATATTTATCACTTTTTAATATGTAACCAATATTAGAACCTTTTATTTCTGTAATTTCATGATTAGATGGAATATTATTAACTATGGTGTCTATTATATCATAGTTATTTTTTAATTTATTTTTAGAAGTAAATAAATTATATTTTTTGTTTTTATTTTTTATAGTATATTTAATTAAATCTAAATCATTATTAATTTTATTTTCTTTAAAATACTCTTTAATATTTTTATTATTTGTTATTAATTCATTTGTGTTAGAATTATTAATACTAATTTTGATACTATTTTTATTATTTGTTAAAAGTATTGAATTATCTTTTTCTTCTTCTATTTCATAATCTTTTATTATATTTTTGAAAGTAATATTTTTAAATTCAAATTTATTTTTTGAGGTAGTTTGTTTTATTTCTAATGTGTCAGTTATTTTATAGTTATAATTTTCTTTTATTGTATACTTTGTTAAACAAGATAATTTATAACCTAGTAGTATTGCTAATAATGTTGTTATTATAATTATTATAATATAAGTTTTTTTCATATAATCACGTATAATCAATCTTAAGGAATTATTAATTCTTTAGATTGATTTTTCCTTTCTCACCTAATTAAATAATATCAAATAATTTATTTTTTGTAAATTAAATAAATTAGTTTTTTCTTTTTAATTATGAATAAAAACCTGTTTTTTTAGAAAGATATATGTTACAATAGTTGTAGAGGTTAGATAATATGAAATGTTTAATAACTGGTGGAAGTAGTGGAATAGGAAAGGATATGGCTAAAACTTTAAGTTTGCTTGGGAATGAAATTATTCTTGTTTCTAAAGATGAAAATAAGTTAATTAGTGCATGTGAAGAGATTAAAAATAGTCATTATTATGTGTGTGATTTAAGTTATGATGTTGAAGTTAATAAACTTTGTGAATATTTATTAAAAGAGAAACCAGATATAGTGATTAATGATGCTGGATTTGGTGCTTTTGGAGATTATAGTGAAGTTAGTTTGGAAAGAGAAATGGAAATGGTTAAAGTTAATGTAATAAGTTTGCATAAAATAACTAAAACTTGCTTAAAATATATGGAAGGAAATAAAAATGCACATATTTTGAATGTTGCAAGTATTGCAGGGCTTTTACCAGGTGGACCTCTTTTAGGAACTTATTATGCTACTAAGAGTTATGTTAAAAGTTATACTTTAGGTATTTATGAAGAGTTAAGAAGAAAAGGTAGTACTATTAAAATAAGTTGTTTATGTCCTGGACCGGTTAATACAAATTTTAATAATGTTGCTGGAGGACACTTTAGTATTAATAGTAAAACTAGTTCTTTTGTAAGTGAGTATGCAATTAAATATATGTTCAAAAATAAGTTAATTATATTACCAGGAACAGATGTTAAATTAGGAAGTTTTTTTGGTAAAATATTACCTAGTAAATTAGTTTTAAAAATTCTATATAAAGTAGAACATAAGAAGAGAGGTTAAAGTAATGAATAGAAGAGATGGAGTAAGAGTAAAAGATTTAGATTCAATGCATGTGCTTATGCCTTATATTAAGCCAAACAGATGTGATAGTGATGTGTTTATTAATCAGAAAATGGATGTTACAGAACTAGTTAAGTATTATGAAAGAATGAAAAAAAAGTATAGTGATTTAACTTATTTTCATTTATTTTTGACTTTAATTGCTAAAACTGTATATAATAAGCCACTTTTAAATAGGTTTGTTGTTAATAAGAAGTTTTATGATAGAAATGAGGTAAGTATTGCTTTTACGGCTAAAGTTAATTATGAAGATAAGTCTAAAGAAATATTGTCCGTTATTAAAGTAGAAGAAAATGATAATTTGTTAAGTATTAAAGATAAAACTGTTAAAGCAGTTGATAATGTGAGAAAATCTAAAGAGAGTGGTACTAATAATAGTGTGAATGTTATTAGTAAGTTACCTAGTTTTATATTAAGTCCAGTTATATGTATTATTAAATGGTTGGATAGGCATGACTTGCTTCCAAAGAGTTTAATTGATGATAATTTATATTATAGTACTTGTATTGTAAGTAATTTAGGTAGTATTCATAGTGGTGCGATATATCATAATTTGACTAATTTTGGAACTAGTAGTATATTAGCAACTATTGGAGAGATTAAATTAGAAAAAGTGCTTATTGATGGTAAAATGGAAAGCAAGTATTTGTGTGAATTTGGTATAAATATAGATGAGAGAATTGCTGATGGAGTTTATTTTGTTAAAGCAGTTAGGTTAATGCAAGATATTTTAAATGAACCTAAATTATTAGAGGAGAGTGTTAATGAAAAAATTAATGAAACAACAAAATTTAAGTATTAGTAAACCTTGGATTAAGTTTTATGATGAAGGAGTTCCTAAGACAATAGATTATCCTGATAAGATGCTTTGGGAATTTATTTCTGATAGTGCTAAAAAGAATCCTAATGATATAGCTTATGAATATTATGGTAGTAGTGCATCTTTTAAAAAATTAATGAAAGAAATTGAAGAATGTGCTAGAAGTCTTAAAACAATTGGTGTTAAAAAAGATGATGTTGTTACAATTTGTTCACCTAATATGCCTCAGGCGATAAGTATATTTTATGCAATTAATATGGTTGGTGCAATTGCTAATATGGTTCATCCTTTGAGTGCTTTAAAAGAGATAGGCCATTTTATGGAAGTTTCTAAGAGTAAGTATGTTTTTACTATTGATTTGGCACTTGAAAAATTTCTTCAAGTAGTTGATAATAGTGAGATTGAAAAAATAGTTGTTATGTCTGCTGGAGATAAAATGAAGGGTATTACTAAAGTTGCTTATAATTTAACTAAAGGCAGAAAGATTAAGGTTGACTTTGATAATGAGTATTTACTTTCTTACAATAGTTTTATTGATTTTGGTTATATGTATGATGGAAGCTATATTTGTAAAAGAAAATCTACTGACCCTGCTGTAATTTTATATAGTGGTGGTACTACTGGTGAACCTAAAGGGATAGTCATTAGTAATAAGAGTTTTAATGCAGCTACACTTCAGACTGGGTCTATGATTCAACCTGCTAGTGCTGGAGATAGTGTTTTAACTATAATGCCTATTTTTCATGCTTTTGGGTTAGATGTGTGTATCCATACTCCACTTACTTATGGAGTCAAATGTATTTTGATACCAGTTTTTAACTATAAAGCGTTTGGTAGATTAATTAAACAATATAAACCTAATTTTATTGTTGGAGTACCAACTCTTTTACAAACTATGATAAATGACCCAGGGCTTAGTGAAATGAATTTATCTTTTATTAAGTGTATTATTACTGGTGGAGATGTTGTTAGTCCTGAATTAAAATCTAGTGTTGATAAGTTTATGAAAGAACATGGTAGTTTTGCTACTGTTAGACCAGGGTATGGGCTTACTGAAGGATCTGGGGCTAGTAGTTTGCTTCCGAAAACTGTACAAAAAAAAGGAAGTACTGGTATACCTTGTCAAGATTGTACTTATAAAATTGTTAATCCTGAAACTTTAGAAGAAGTTTTGCCTAATAAAGTGGGAGAAATTTTAATAAGTGGACCTAATGTTATGATAGGTTATTTAAATGATGAAGAACAGACAAATAAAACATTAATTAAAGATGATGATGGAGTGGTTTGGCTTCGTACAGGTGATATGGGTAGTATGGATGAAGATGGATTTATTTATTTTGCTCAGAGACTTAAAAGAGTAATTATTTCTAGTGGTTATAATTTGTATCCTTCTCATATTGAGAGTGTTATTAGAAAATATCCATATGTAGAAGATGTTTGTGTTATAGGCATATCTCATCCTTATAAAGTGCAAGTTGCAAAAGCGTTTATTGTGTTAAAAGATGGTGTTAGTGAGGACAGGGCTAAAAAAGAAATAAAGAAATTATGTGAACTTTATTTAGCTAAGTATAGTTTGCCTTATCAATATGAAATTAGAGAATCTTTACCTAGAACTAATTTGGGTAAAATTGCTTATAAAGAGTTAGAGAGTGAAGAAAAAGAAAAGAAGTAAGTCTTTCATTTTAAGTGAAAGATTTTTCTTTTGTGTGTAAAATTTTTAGCATATAAAGATGGAAAGATGTATTATATTAGTGTGGAAGATAGTAAAACTTATGAAAGGGAGTTTAAACCTTTTAGTAAGTTAGATAACAGTTGTAAAAAGATACTTATTACAAATGATGAAATTGATTATTCTACAAGTGTTGTTATTCATATAAAATTAAAAGATTTCTTGTTAATGGAAGATTTAGATAGGTAAAAAAACTAAGAAACGTTTGCTTCTTAGTTTTAACTTTATTCAATATCAATAAGTTTTTTGTTATCTTTCTTAGGGGATTCTGGAACTATTACTTTTAATGTTCCATCTTTAAATTCAGCCTTGATATCTTTATGATTTACATCGCCAATATAAAATTCTCTTTTGAATGAACCAAAATATCTTTCTCTTTTAATGTAGTGTTTATCTTTGTCATCATGTTTTTCACTCTTGTGAGCAGATATTGTAAGATATCCATCTTCAACTTCAATTTTAACATCCTTTTTGTCAAATCCTGGAATATCCATTACAATGTTGTATTTACCTTCCTTCTCATAAATATCACAATTCATGTTCATAACTTTTTTTTCTGGTTCAAAATCATTGAAGAAATCATCTAAATAAAATCTTCCTGGTAATAAACTCATAATATCATCTCCTTACGATTATCATTATACTACTATTGTTAGCACTTGTCAATATCGAGTGCTAATTTTTTTATATATTTTTTAGTAGTACAATTTAGTTATATGTAAAATAAGTTAAAATATACTTTTAAATTATGTTATATTTTGGAAGTAATTATTTTTGTTAATTGTTAATAATATAAATGGAGGTAATTAGTATGAATGAAGTACCTAATATAATTAGTACTAAAGACTTATCATATATTAAAGATATGGCAAGTTGGAATTTAGTAATGGCTAAAAAAATTAACTCTTATATAGTGTGTGTACAAGATGAAGATGTTAGAAAAGTTTTATTAGATGCTTATAAAATGCATAAAGAGCATTATAAAGAGTTAATGGAAATATTAATGTAGGAGGTAATTATGGCTAAAGTTCAAAATCAAAAGTCTCAAGTTGTTTCTTCTAAAGAAATGAATGAAATGGATTATTTAAATGATGTTTTACAATGTGAGAAGAACATATCTAATAATTATAGTATTGCTATAGATGAGATGAGTAATAAAATTTTATTTAAAAAAGTTTTTTCTATATTTAAAGATACTAAAGGTCTTGCAAGAAAAGCATATGATTTAGCATTTCAAAAAGGTTGGTATAGTTTAGAAACAGCAGAAGAAGCTAAGATTAAGAAAGAATTAAATTCTATGAAGAACTTATATAAAGAATTATAGGTTCTTTTTTAGTTATGGAAATGATTATATTTGTCTTCCATACCTGATATTCCGTTTTTTAAGTTTTCAAATACTTGACTCATTTGGCCTGGATATATTTCATTTAGTATTTCTCTTAGAGTTTCTATATTATATTTAATTGGGTTATAAAGAGATTTTACTTCTTTACTATTTATGTTCATAACAGGGCCTTGTACTCTTCTTTCAATAAGTGCTTGGCTGGCTGAAGTTGTTATTAGAAGTTGACTTATTAACATTAACCAGTTACCTAATACGTTTTGTTCGTTACTTGTTAAGTCATCCATTAATAGGTATCCAATTAGTAAACAAATTGCACTAGATACTTTTGGATTTAGTTTGAATAAGTCTTCCATAAACTCACCATAATTTCTTATAAAATTTTATTCTGTTCGCTTTATTTTAATTACTTAATTTGTTATAATAGTTATGAAGGAGTGAATAATATGGAATTAAAAGGAAGTAAAACAGAAAAAAATTTAATGACTGCTTTTGCAGGAGAAAGTCAAGCAAGAAATAAATATACATTTTATGCTAGTAAGGCTAAGAAAGAAGGCTATGAACAAATTGCAGCAATATTTGAAGAAACTGCTAATAATGAGAAAGAACATGCTAAGTTATGGTTTAAGGCATTACATGATGGTAGTGTACCTAGTACTATAGAAAATTTAAAAGATGCTGCAAAAGGGGAAAACTATGAATGGACTGATATGTATAAAGAGTTTAGTGAAACTGCTAAAGAAGAAGGGTTTCTTGATATTGCTGAACTATTTAGAATGGTAGGGGACATTGAAAAAGAGCATGAAGAAAGATATTTAAAACTTATTAGTAGAGTAGAAGACAATATGGTTTTTGAAAGTGAAGAAGAAACTATTTGGATTTGTAGAAATTGTGGACATGTTTATAGGAGCAAAGAAGCTTTAGAAGTGTGTCCAGTATGTAAGCATGGAAAAGCTTATCAAGAAAGAAGAGCAACTAATTATTAACTCTTCTTTTTTTATCTTCTTACTTTGGTTACATCTCCTTTTGTTATGTGACCGATTAGTAGGCTTGAATTATCATCATGTAATTTAAAATTGTCTTTTACTTTTTCTTCATTAAAGTTTGCGTAACAATACTTACAGAAGTGAGGGCGTGATTTATAAATTCTAATATCAACCATTTCTACACAGTTACTTTTGTTTCAAAATACTATTATGTCTACATTATCAAAGTATATTCTACTAACATTTCTCGGGTAGAAGGGGTTTCTTATATCTACAAAGCTTTCTTTGTATATATTCATGAACTACTTAGAATAAAATGTAACTATGTTAGTTCTTCTGCTTACATTTAATATCACGCTTGTTAACCTTTTTTTGTTTATAAAAAAAACTATTCCGAAGAATAGTTTAATTTTATAAATGGCGCCTGTTGCAGGACTCGAACCTGCGACCTAACGGTTAACAGCCGTGCGCTCTACCGACTGAGCTAAACAGGCATCACATGTATATAATTCTACATCAATATATGTTATTTGTCAAATAAAAATGTTAAATTTTTTAAAAATATTTATTTTTACTATTAATTTTCTTCTTTTTTTGATAAAATGTAGATGGTGAAGAGTAATGAATGAAGAATTTGAAGTAGTAGATTTTAATGAAGACAAGAAGTTTAGTGTACTAGATACTTATGGAGAAAACTTAAAAACTAAGTTTTATATTACTGACCCTGCTATTGGTAGAGACAAAGAAATTAAAGAAACTTTGTTAATACTTCTTACTCCTGAAAAAAGTGCTATGCTTGTTGGTAAAGCAGGTATAGGTAAAACAGCAATAGTAGAAGGAATAGGGTATAGAATGCAAAAGGGTGAGGTACCTGATGCTTTAAAAGATTATGACCTTATTAAAATAAATATTTCTAGTTTACTTGGGAATGTACAAACTGATGGAGTAAATGAGAATAAACTTCAAATACTTGTTGATGAACTTAAGGAAAGAGAAAATATTATATTGTTTATAGATGAGGTACACTTACTTGTAAGTAGAAATACTAGTAACTTGAATGTTGACTTTGCTAATATGCTTAAACCAGGACTTGATAGGGGTACTATTAAAATGATAGGTGCTACTACTAATGAAGAGTATGAAAGTTATATTTTAAGAGATAGAGCGTTTTTAAGAAGATTCTTAAAGGTTGATGTACTTGAACCTACTATAGAAGATACTGTTAAGATACTTATGGGAACATATCCTAAACTCGAAAAGCAAAGTGGGGTAACTATTCCATATAGCGAGTATACTAAAGAAAAGTTATTTAGGTTTATAGTAGAGTATACAGATGAATATAAAAGGATTTATGAAATTGGAAATAGATATCCAGATATTGCTTTAACACTTTTAGGAAATGCTTTTAGTAATGCTGTGTTTGAAAATAAAAATACTTTAAATATTAAGAATATTTATGACGCACTTAAGAATACTAAGAATGTTTATGATGATGCTAAAAGAAAAGGATTAATTGAGTTTAAAAATAAATTTAGTGATTTAATTAAGGAAGAGAATATTGTTTTGGATTAGATGTAAAAAAATTTACATCTTTTTTTATTCGTTAATTTTAATAAATATTAGTGTTTTTTTCTAAAGTTAGTTAAAAATATGCCGTAAAATCGTTTAAATATACTCTTTATTTATTAAAATTGAGTGATTTGACATATTATTTTAAGCATGATATAGTAGGGTTCAAGGAGGTGAAAGCGAGTATTAGTTAAATGTTTGAAAGGAGTGAAATTTATGAAGAAAAAAGGTTTAACTAAGTTTAATAATGATTCTATAAGATGTTATTATAATGTGAAAGAGAAAAGAAATTATTGGTGTGTGGTTGATGTTATTAAGGCTTTGTGTGATGTTAGTTATAAGGATGCTAGAGGAATATATTATTCTATTAAGAAAAAACTTTTTATTAAAAGTAAGTATCATGTAGAAAAGAATGATAAGAATAAGAAAGTTTGGAAGGATGAAGTAGTGTGTACTAAAGATATTATTAATATTATAGAAGTTTTACCTGGAAAGAAGAGTTATATATTTTTAAAATTTTTATTTAAAGTATTTGATGAAGCATTGGTTTCTAAAATTGAAATATTAGACCCTAAAGAGAAGAGTGTTTTTGGTGAAGATGAAGTGTTTAAATGTTGTGTATTTAGAAATAAAATGAATTTGTGAGTGTTTAGATGTACAGTGTAGAAGTTAAAAATGTGTCTAAATCTTTGGGGAAGAATAGTATTTTAGAAAATGTTAATTTTAATTTAGAAAAAGGTAAAATTTATGGATTAGTGGGTGCGAATGGTAGTGGAAAGAGTACTCTTTTAAAAATTATATTGGGTTTATATAAAAGTAAGGGAAAAGTTTATATTAATGGGTATGATGTTAAAAAGAATTTTAAAGAGGCTATAAGTAAAGTGAGTGGAGTAGTTGATTATGTTTCTTTATATGAATTTTTGAATGCTAAAGAAAACCTTAGGTATTTTGCTTATCTTTATGAAGTTCCTGTTAAAAGAGTTGATGAAGTACTTGATATCGTTAAGTTAGATGGTAATGATAGAAAGTTAGTAAGATATTATAGTTTAGGAATGAAACAAAAATTGGGTATAGCAATTAGTTTGTTAAAGGACCCTGATATTCTTATATTAGATGAACCTACAAATGGGTTGGATCCTAAGAGTATTAGTGAACTTAGGAGTACTTTAAAGAGTTTTAAAGATAAGACTATTATTATATCTAGTCATTTAATTAGTGAGATAGAAAAGTTATCTAGTGATATTCTTTTTATTAATAAGAAAACTGTTAGCAGAATAACTAATGATAAGGTTAAAAGAGAGTTTAAGTTAGGAAATTATGAACTTGCTAAGGATATTCTACCGGACAGTAATTATTTAACTGATGAAGAGGTTAGTGTTTATGTTAAAAAGTTAGCAGATAATAATATACCTATTTATGCAGTTAACGAGAGTAGTAGTTTAGAAGATAAACTTATAAGTATGATGGGAGAAAATAATGAAGAATTTAATAAAGGCTGATTTATTTAAAGAGTTTCATAAGAGAAGTTTTAAATATGTTATTTGTTTTTTAATACTTTTTATGTTTATATTTTATTTGTTAGTTAGTAATAATTTAAAAGGTAAACAAGTTAATGTTTATCCACAACTTATGAGTGAAAATGAATACTACAGTGTTAATAAGTATGGTAGTTATAAACAATATAAAGAAAAATATTATAAGTATCAAGAAAGTATGAATATTAAAAATGAAATTAATTCTAGTAGTAGTTATAATAAAAGTGTAGAAATAATTAATAATAGTGTAGTACTATTTTATTTAGTTGGTGTTATTGTTATATTTATATCTTATCATAGTTTAAGTTATGACTATAATAGGGGATTAATTAGATATGTTTTTATGTGTAATAAAGAAAGGTGGAAGATATTTTTTTCTAAAGTTATTTCTTTGTTCATAATTAGTTTGTTATTAGTAAGCATAATTATTGTTGGAAGTAGTTTTTTTAGTAGTATATTTGGTAAAGAATTTATTTTTCTTGTTAGTAAAACTATTTATTTTAATAGTAAATTTGTTGATATTTCTTTATTAAGTTATTTGATTATGAAAGCAATAGTATATTTAATACCTATTTTATTTATGATTATTTTAACTTTATTTATATGTATTTTATTTAATGGGAAAAATTTAGGTCTTACTTTACTTATAATTATTTATGTAATGGGATCTAGTTTGATGGGAATATTATTAAATTATAATGTTTCATTAGTTAGTTATTTACCAATTAGTTATATGGATTTTACTTATTTTGAAGATGGAAGTTATTTATTCAATAATGCTATATATAATAGTAATATAAGTATTAAAATGAGTTTAATTGTGTTAAGTATATATAATATTATAAGTCTAATTTTGTCTCTTATTTTGTTTAATAAAGATGTATAAAAAAAACTCCGTTAGGAGTTCATGTTAATACTTTTATAGTATTCTAATAATTCTTTAAATCTGTTATAATGTACTACTTCTCTTTCTCTTAAGAAACTAAGTGGTGCGAGTAAGTCAGGGTCACTTGTTAAATCCATTAGGTTTTCATAAGTGGCTCTTGCTTTTTCTTCAGCTGCCATATTTTCTGCTAAGTCAACAATGGCATTTCCGCTTGAACTAATGTAAGCGGCAGTAAATGGTACTCCATTAGCACCACTTGGGAATATTCCTTTTTTGTGAGTTGTGTAGTAATCTGATAAGCCAGCATTTTTTAGTTCTTCAATACTAGCATCTTTCATTAGTTGAGTAATCATTGACGCTATCATTTCACAATGAGAAATTTCTTCACATCCAATATCTGAAAGTAAACTTCTTCCTTTTTCATCTGGCATTGTAAATCTTTGGCAAAGATATCTTAAACATGCACCTAATTCACCATTAGGGCCACCTAGTTGATCATTTAATAATTTAGCCATTTTAAGGTCTTTTTTCTTTATGTTAATTGGGTATTCTAACATTTTTTCATATCTAAACATTATAGTTACCTCCTGTATTCATCCAAGGCCATGGATTTTTACTCCACATATAAGAATTATAGTTAACATTATCTTTTAAACATAATGGACCATAGTTTTTAGCATATAATTCTTTATTTTTATTTAATTCAGTTATAGTACTTTTTAATTCATTAAATATTTCAGTGTTATCTTTATTTAAATCTAAATATAAATTTAAGTCTATCATTTTAAAAGTTAATTCTTGTATTTTTAGTAATAACTCATCTTTTTCACCTTTAACTACTACTTTATAAATGTAATTTTTATATGGAATATATTCTTTTTTAAATATTGCACCTTTATTTAATCCTTCTTTAGCGGTGTAAAGTGAATCGTTTTTTCTAAAATTATTAACATTAACATTTATTGTATCAACTTTAAAATCATTATCAAACTTTTTAATTTTGTTATCAACATCATAGTTGAATTCATTAACATTTTGTAAATAATTATTAGTTAAATCAACGTTTTTTTCTTCAACAATACTATAATTTAAATTATTTTCTCTTTCATCATAATACATGACATTTCCCCCTTCAATAATTAATTTATGATTAACTTTAATATAAGTAAGGGCTTTTGTCATAAGTGAAAAAAATTGTAAAATTTTAAAAATATGTATTGAATTTAAATATGCATATGATAAAATGAAATAGGTGAGAGGAAAATGAATTATAAAATTGTTTCTAATTCTGATGTTGATACTATTCTTTTAGCGCAGAATATTGAAAGTGAAAAGTTTCCAAATATGGTTATTTGTTTAGAAGGAGACTTGGGTAGTGGAAAGACTTTGTTTACTAAGGCTTTTGCTAAATCTATGGGTATAAGTGAAAATATAACTTCTCCTACATTTAATATTATTAAAGAGTATTCTGGAGATGATGGATATAATTTATATCATATGGATGTTTATAGATTAAGTGAGACAAAAGAAGATATAGGCATTACTGAGTATTTTAAAAAGAAAGGTGTATGTATTATTGAGTGGTCTGATTTAATTACTGATATTTTACCTAAAAAGAGACTTGATATTAGAATTAAGATAGTTGATGAGAATAAAAGAGTTTTTTATATTACACCTTATGGGGAAGAGTATGAAGATTTATGTGAGAGAGTTTTGTAAACTCTTTTATTTTTTTATTAAATGTGATAAAATATAGACCGAAAGAAGTTGATTTTATGTATACATTATTTCTTGATACACATGATGAATTAATAACTGTTGCTTTGTATAGTGAAAAGAATATTATTGTTAAAGATAGAGAGAGTTATCATAGTCATGCTGTTTATTTTGTTCCTATGATTAGAGATATTTTAAGAGAAAATGATTTAACTGTTAAAAATATTAAAGATATAGTTTGTGTTAATGGTCCTGGTAGTTTTACTGGACTTAGAATAGGACTTTCTGTTGCTAAAACTCTTGCTTATTCTTTAAATATTCCTATTTATTTAATATCTAGTTTAGAATCTTATTTAGTAAGTAGTAATTTAAATGGTAAAAAGATGTGTGTTATTGAAGATACTAAAGGGTACTATATAAGTGGCGATGGAATAGAAGAACAATATGTTACTGATATAAGTAAGTATAATGATTATGTTATAGTGGATAAGAGTCTTGATATTGAGAAGGTTGTTAAATGTGCATTAAGTAAAACTAGTGTTAATCCTCATTTAGTTAGGGCTAACTATGTTAAAGAAATAGAGGTTTTGAAGTGATAAAAGATAATCTAGTAGATAATTATAAACATAGGGTATCTTACTATGAAAATCTAGAAGAAGTTAGTTATATTATTATAGAAGAGACTTTTGATGTTGTTAATATAGTAGATGTTTATACTAAGGAAGAATATAGAAGAAAAGGGTATTCTTATAAACTGTTTAGTTATTTGATTAATAAGTATAAAGATGTTAAATTTATGCTTGAAGTAAGAAGTAGGAATGTTTCTGCGATTAACTTGTATTTAAAACTTGGGTTTGTAGTTATTTATGTAAGAAAGAAATATTATAATGATGATGATGCACTTATTATGGAAAAGAGGAATTTTATGAAAGATATTTATATTTTAGCAATTGAGAGTTCGTGTGATGAGACGAGTGCTAGTATTGTTAAAAATGGAAAAGAAGATATTGCAACTACAATTAATACACAGATAGATATACATAAACTTTATGGTGGAGTAGTACCAGAAGTTGCTAGTAGGTTACATTTAGAAAATATTACATTAGTAATTGATGAAACTTTAAAGAAGGCTAATATGACTGTGGATATGATGGATGCAATAGCTGTAACTTATGCTCCGGGACTGTTGGGAAGTTTATTAGTAGGACTTGAGGCTGCTAAAACGCTTAGTTTAGTTTATAATAAACCTTTTATTAAAGTTAATCATATGATGGGACATATTTTAGCAAATAATATTAATCAAGATTTAGAGTATCCTCTTATTAGTTTGGTTATAAGTGGAGGACATACTGATTTACTTTATATGGAGAATGAAAGTAGTTTTAAATATATAGGTAGGACATTAGATGATGCTGTTGGAGAGTGTTTTGATAAAGTTGCAAGGATACTTGATATGCCTTATCCTGGTGGTCCTAATATTGAGAAACTTGCTAGTAATGGAAAGAATACTTATCATATGCCTGATATATTAAATGATGATACACTTAATTTTAGTTTTAGTGGTATTAAAAGTCATGTTAATAATTTAGTACATAATGCTAAACAAAGAGGGGAAAATATTGTTAAAGAAGATGTTGCTAGAAGTTTTCAAGATGCTGTTATTAAGTGTTTAGTTAGTAAAAGTGAAAGTGCTATTTTAAAATATAATGTTAAGAATTTTAGTATATGTGGAGGAGTAGCAAGTAATACTGCTATTAGAGAAAGTCTAGTTAATATGTGTAATAGAAATGGAATAAAAATGTATATTCCTGAAAAGAAATATTGTACTGATAATGCTACAATGATTGGTGCTGCTGGTTATGTTCTCTATAAGAATAATATGTTTAGTGATTTAAATGTTAATGCAAATAGTCATGAAGAATTAGATATAGTTAGTGAATAAAAGAAGAAACAAAAGTCTCTTCTTTTTAAATATTGTTTGACAATCCTAGTTTTTTTATTATTTGTTTTCTTAGAAAGTCGAAAGGGATTACTGTGAATGCTAGTAATAGAGTTATATCTAATTCTAATAAGGTTAATCCTGTTGTTCTAAATATACTTCCTCCAAAGTAAATCATTATTAGTTGTACTACAAGTATGAATGTTACAATGAATAGAAATACTTTATTTTTTCTTAAGTTTGCAAATATGTTTAATCTATTACTTCTTGCATTAAATGCATTAAAGATAGTCATGAATATAAATAGTCCAAAGAATGCACTCATTACATATTTATCATTTTCTCCAACTCTATATAGGCTATGAATGAATTTGTTTTTTAAAAATACCATACAAAGTATGCTCATATATGAACCGGTTATAAGTATTTCGTTTAACATATATTTATTCATTATTTTTTCATCCTTCTTTTTGGGTGGCTCTAACATATAACTATCTAGTGGTGGTTCGTAACTATATGCTACTCCTGCAAGAGTATCCATTACCATGTTAATCCAAAGCATTTGTATAACTGTTACTGGTGCAATTATTCCGAAAAATGGTCCAATTACACTTAAACTTACTGCTGTTAAATTAACTGTTAGTTGGAAAATTATGAATTTTCTTATACTTTTAAATATTGTTCTACCAAAAAGAATTGTTTTTACTATACTTATAAAATTATTATCTAATATGATTATGTCACTGGTTTCTTTTGAAACTTCTGTACCACTTCCCATTGCAAAACCAACATCTGCTCGTTTTAAGGCTGGAGCATCATTTATTCCGTCTCCAGTCATTCCAGTAACTAAACCTAATTCTTGGCTAAGTATTACTAGTCTCTTTTTGTCTTCAGGCAGACTTCTTGCAACGACTTTTAATTTTGGTATTATTTTTTTGACCTCGATATCATTCATTTTATTTAATTCTTCACTGGTTAAAACTATATCATCTTCTTTAGTTAAAAGTCCTATTTCTTTTGCTATACTTATTGCAGTTAATTTATTGTCTCCTGTAATCATTACTGTTTGTATTCCTGACTCTGTTACTTTTTTTATTCCTTCAATTGTGGTTGGTCTTATTTCATCTTTTATTAATATAAAACCTAAAAACACCCCATTTGTTAAATTATTAGAGGTAGAACACGCTAGTACCCTGTAACCTTTTTCTGTATAAGAGTTACCTAAGTTAATTAGTTCTTGTTTGTTTTTAATAATTGATTTTGTTCCATCACTTTTATAAAAATAAGAACATTTATCTATAATTAATTCATATGCTCCTTTGTAAAACTCAGTTTTTGTTTCATAGTTAAGAGTAACTTTGCTATATTTCTTTTTACTATTAAATTCTTCTTTGTTTAAAATTTTATATTTATTTTCTTTAATGGGACCAGTAAATTTAATAATGGCACGGTCTGTTATGTTTCCACCAATTATTTCATTATTTATATAAGTGCTGTTTGTGTTATATTGTAGGTTTAAAAGAGTTATTTCTTTTAATTTTGTTTTTTTTATTTCTTCAATGCTTTTGTATATAGTGTTATCAAATGTTACAAATCCTACCATTTCTAATTCACCTTTAGTAAGAGTTCCTGTTTTGTCTGTAAATAGTATATTTAGACTTCCACTACTTTCAATTCCAACTAATTTTCTTACAAGAACATTTTCTTTTAGTAGTCTTTTCATATTACTAGATAATACCAAAGTTATCATCATTGGTAATCCTTCTGGAACTGCAACTACTATTATGGTAATACCAAGGGTTAGACTATATAATAAGTGAGGAACTAATGTGTTAAAAGACGTTAGCATTGTTTTTATTCTATTTATATCAAAATTATTTTTAACTACTATTACATTAAATAGGTAAGACAGTATTACTAGGAATGCACAGATGTAACCTATTTTACTTATGAATGAGGCAAGTACTCGAAGACGATTTTTAAGTGGACTTGTTGGAGTCTTTTCTTGTATGTCTTTTGCTATTTTACCATAGTATGTGTTATTACCTACTTTTTTTACTAGTAAAACACCTGACCCATTAGTTATTACACTTCCTCTATAAAGAGGACTCATAAAAGTTTTATTTTGTTCTTTAGTTTCTCCTGACAACATGCTTTCATCAACTGATATGTTTCCGGTATAAAGTATACCATCTGCTGGAATTTTATCTCCACTTTCTAAATATATGTAATCATTAACTACAATTTCTTCTATTTTTATATTTGTTATTAAATTATTTCTATAAGCTTTTACTAATATATTATTAGTAGTGTTACTAAGTTTTTGAAAAGCTTTTTCACTACCATATTCACTTAAACTACTTATTACTGTTGCTAAAATTATAGCAATAATTATTCCTATTGTTTCATATATATCACTATCATTAATGAAAAATAATATTTTTATTCCTAAAGCGATTAATAATATTTTTATAATTGGGTCATTTAATGATTCGATAATTAAGCTTAGTATAGTAGTTTTCTTTTTTTCTGTTATTTTGTTACTTCCATAGAGTTTTCTATTATTTAAAACTTCTTCTTTAGTAAGACCTTTAATATCAAACATATATGTCACCAGTTAAGTATATTTTCTATAAAATAAAAAAAGACCTATAAGTAGGCTTTTAATTTGTTTATTTCAGTTTCTCCAAAAGTTAATATGTCTTTAGCAAGTTTTAATATATCTTTGTCAACTTCTTTTTTATAATTCTTTATTCTCGCTTCTATGTCTATGTTTCCCATATTAAATCCACGTATTAATATGCTTGCAATTTTAGAGTCAGAGTTATCTTTATTAACTTCCATTTTCATTGCTACTGTACTAGTTAAATTTTTTAAAAATTCTGTGTGTTCAATTTTAATTTTGTTCTTTTTCATAAGACGTTTACATTCTTTATAGTATGCTGTGTACTCTTTTAATTCATTTTCTAGAATATTTTTAATTTTGTTATTTTTGTCTTTAATTAGAGTAAGTAATTTTTGAGTACTAGTTAAACCCATTTTTGTATTGTCATGTATAAGTACTAATAATTCTTTGTTTTCATTCATAATATCACCATTTATAATATTTTCTTTTTCTTTTAAAATATACTATAGACTTTTTAAATTCTATATAATATAATTGAATTGTGATGTAGTATGAAAAATAATGTTTATAAATTAGTGCTTGTTTTATTTAGTTTATTAACTATTTTTGAAGTTATAGTTTATTTAATAAGCTCTAGTAGTTTTATTGGACTACTATATTTATTAATTAACTTTGTTATTTTGTTTATGTTATTTTTAGTTTCTACTTCTGTTAAAAAGACTAATGTTAGAAAACGTATTTTATTCAATATAATTATTGTAGCTTTCGGATTTATGGCTAGTTTTTATGTAAGTAGTAAAACTATAGTATTTGGTTATACCGAAATTAGTGAGAACTATTTTAACAAAATTTTAATTAGTTCAAAGGTTTTAAAGAGTATTATATATAGTTTTATATTATTCATTAGTTATTTAGAGTTTGATAGAATAAGAAATAAGTGAAATTTTATTAAAAAACTTGTTTTTTTTTGGAAGATATTATACAATTATTATGAGGAGTGAGGATATGAAAAAATTTAAGAAATTTTTAGAAAAGAATAAAGTTTATATTATAATTGGTTTTCTTGCAGTTTTATTTATAGTATTAAGTCTTTTAGTAAAAGATAGTGATATTAAAAATAAAAATGATGAGAAGGTAACTGAATGGTATAGTACTACTAAAGAGGGTGGAGTTGTTGTTACCGTTTTAGCACAAACTACTTGTGGTCATTGCGTTAATTTTAAACCAATTATGAATAGTGTTCAAAAAGAGTATGGATTTAAGTTATATTGGTTTGAACTTGATCAAGTAAGTAGTAAATCATATACTATGCTTACTAATACATATGATATTTATTCTAGTTTTGGTACACCTTATATCTTTATTACTAATAATGGAGAATTTGTTGCTGACTATCAAAGAGGTGAAATGCCTAAAGATGAGTTAATTACATTCTTGAAAGAAAATGGTGTTATTAAAAGTGATAGTGAAGATTAATGGAAACATTAATCTTTATTTATAGGAGTATTATGAAGAAAAAAGTGTTATTAATTATATGTTTTATAAGCATTATTCTTTTTATTAAGTTTTTTGTTAGTGATTATGAAGTTACTTATAAACTTGATAACTTTGATGTTAGGGAAAAGTATAGTGATGGGTACTATTATTTAGTTTTAACTAATAAAGATGGTAAATATAATTATGTTATAAAGAAAAATAGGAGTTTGTTTAGGAAAGTAGTTAAATCTATTAAAGTAGATGGTGAGTGTGTTAGTCCAAAGGGTTTTTATACTTTATGTAGTGAGAAAGATTATTTAGTTACTAAGGATGTATTATCTAATAAATTTGAATATGAAAGTAAAGAGAAAGATTTTGTTTTTAATAATGAATTTAGTGATGGAGAATATGTACTTATTTGGAAATATGATGGATTTTATTATTTAAATAGTAATGGGTATAAGAGTATTAATATTTTTAATAAAGATAGATATTCTAATGATTTAATGATAAAAATAAATGAATATTTAATTTTTCCTAAATATGATGATGAGTATATGTTTAGTGGTTTTATTGTTTTAGATATGACAACTGGTAAATATAAAACAATAGATACTAATTATAAGTTTAGTTATGAATCTTATTATGCAGGAGTACATAAAAATAAAATATATATGTATGATAAAAAGAATAGTGAGTTAGTTGAGATTAATTATAAAAAGAATAAAGTTAAAATAGTAGGAGATAGTTTTACTGGAGTATTTAAATATGTTAAAAATAAAAAAGTTTATGTTAAAATGAGTGAATATGAAAGTGAAAAGATTAATTTTTTTGATAAAACTTCTAATGTTTTAAATGTTAAAGGTAATATGTTAAGTTATAAGTATGATGAAGAGTTATTTACTAAGTATTTTAATTATGAAGAAGTGAATATTGTTGACTATATAAATGATAGAATATATTTTATATATAAGGATAATTTATATAATTATTATGAAGGAAAGATAAATTATTTAGGACATTATTTTGAATTTAATTTTAATAAAAATAGTAATGTTTTTGTTTATAATAAGTAAAGAAACTAGTTTGTTAATTAACATAATTAGTTTTTTTTCATATATTAGTATAGGTGATTTAATGGAAGAATTTAGAAAGGTAATGGATACGGAGTATTATACTTATTATACTGTTAATAAGGGAGATACTCTTTATAGTATAAGTAAAAAGTTTAATGTTAATCCTAAATTGGTTAGTGAGTTAAATGGTTTAAAGGTAGAAGAATATATTTATCCTAATCAAACACTTATTATACCTAAAAAGGGTATACAGTATTATATTACTAAGGATGATGATACATTGAATTTAGTTTCTAAGGTGTTTGGTGCAAATGAAAGTGATATTGTTAAGCAAAATAAAACTATATATTTATTACCAGGTCAGATGATTTTTTATAGGGAGTAATCTTGAAATTTACTTCCTTTTATTTTATAATATTATTAGAATAGGAGTTGGATAGTGTGATTATTAAAAAACCTTATGCTTTTATGATAAAGCACTTTAGATTAATACATGTTATTTTATCTTTATTAATGGTATTTTTAATTAGTAAAACTAGTAGTATTGTTAGTTTTTTTAATGAGTATGTTAAGAATGGTTATTATACATTAAATAGTGGGTCATATATTAATTTTTATATGTTTATTTCTATTATTCTTATTATTGTGATAAGTGCTTTCGTGTATTTGTTAATGAAATGGAAGAATAAAAGTAGAAATTTATATGTATTTACTATTGGATTTTATTTTGTTTTATTTATTCTTTTTATAGTATATTTTAATGTATTTAGTAATATTAGTTTAAATCAAATTAATGTAAGGGGTATAAGGGCTTATAGGGATATTATAATTATAGCGTATGTTCCTCAGTATATACTTTTGGCTTTTCATGCAATTCGTGCGGTAGGTTTTGATATAAAAAAGTTTGATTTTAAAAAAGACTTAGAAGAACTTGATATAGCAGAAGAAGATCAAGAAGAAATAGAAGTTACTTTAGGAAGTAATGCTTATAAATATAAAAGAACTATTAGAAAAATGTTAAGAGAATTTAAATATTATGTTTTAGAAAATAAATTCTTCTTTGGTACAATATGTGGTGTACTATCATTAGTTGTCTTCTTTCTTGTTTATTTAAGAGTATCGGTGTTTAATAAAACTTATAAAGAAAATACTACGTTTAGTGTAGATGGTATAGTTTTTAAAGTAGATGCTTCTTATGTTACTGATATAGATTATGGTGGTAATAATATTTTAAAGAATAAAAGATATGTAGTTGTTAAAGTGAATATGGAAAATACTAACTCTTTAAAGACTAGTGTGGATGTGGAAAAAATAAGATTAGTTCTTGATGATAATATATATAATCCAGTTTATAGTAAGGGAGATTTCTTAGTTGATTTAGGAGAAAATTTTACTAAAAATACAGTTTTGTTAGCAGGACATAGTTATGAGTATATAGTTGTTTTTGAAATACCTAGTAATTTAACTTTTAATAATGCTAAATTTAGATTACTTCAAGATGTTAGTATTATTAATGGAGATATAGCTAGTAAGTATAAAGAAGTTAATTTGGATGTTAAAGAGTTATTTCTTGATAAAGAAGTAAATGTTTATAAGATGAATGATGTTATTAGTTTAAAAAATACTACTTTAAAGAATAGTGAAGTAAGTGTAATTTCTTATGAGATTAATGATAGTTTTGTAGAAAATTATAAGTATACAGTTAATGGTAAAACTTATGATGGTAAAAAAATTATTAAACCTGATGTAATGGCTAAAAATGATAGGACTATTTTGAAACTTACTTTGGATAAGAAGATAGATGAGAGTTTGTATATTAATAAATATCTTAAAACTAATAGTGATTTTATAAAGTATTTTGGAAATATTAGTTATAATATAGATGGATATGTTAAAAATCCTGTTATTAATGTTATTTCACTTGATATTAATACTAATAATGTTTATATAGAAGTACCTAGAGAAATTACTAATAGTTCTTCTATAGATTTGATTTTAATAATAAGAAATAATCAATTTTTGATAAATTTGTATTAATTACATTGAATAAAAATTACTAACTTAATTAGGTGGTAATTTTTATTTTGTATTTATTAATAAATTTATATATTTTTTATATTAATTATGTCTAAATGTGAATGAAATATATCAATTTGTATAAAAAAGTGTAATTTTCTCTTTAAAAAACACATATTGTTTGATATAATATAATTACATTGTGTTGGATCCGTAGCCAAGAGGCTAAGGCATCGGACTGCAACTCCGCGAGCGCCGGTTCGACTCCGGCCGGATCCTCCAATTAGTATATAAGTCCAATATTGGACTTTTTTGTTTGTATTAATTAATAAATGTATAGTATTTCTGTTATTTCTTTGGTACAATTATTATGAAGGGTAGTGAAATATGACATTAGTAATTATGGCTGCTGGTATTGGTAGTAGATTTGGTGGATTAAAGCAAATTGAACCAGTTGGACCAAATGGGGAATTTATTATTGATTATTCGATTTATGATGCTATAAGAAGTGGATTTAATAAAGTTGTATTTATTATTAAAAAAGAAAATTATGATATTTTTAAAGAAACTATTGGTAGGAGAATTGAAGAAAAGATTAAAGTAGAGTATGTTTTTCAAAGTAATGAAAATGTACCAATAAGTATTCCTAAAGAAAGAACTAAACCTTTAGGAACTGCGCATGCAATATTGTGTTGTAAAAATGTTGTTAAGGAAAATTTTGCTATTATTAATGCAGATGATTTTTACGGATATGATTCATTTAAACAATTAAGTGAGTTTCTAAAAAATACTAAAAATGATTTTGGAATAGTAAGTTATAAACTAGGAGCAACTTTATCAAGTAATGGTAGTGTTAAAAGAGGAGTATGTTATATAAGTGATGGATACTTAAATGAAATAGTTGAAAGTAAAATAGAGTTTGCTGATGGAGTGTATGAAGCAAGTAGTTTATTTACTTGTGAAGAAGTAAAGGTAAATGATAGTACTCCAGTGTCTATGAATATGTTTGGATTTACTCCTAGAATATTTGATTTAATTGAAAGTAATTTTAAAGAGTTTTTAGAGACTAATGATATTATGACACTTGAATATTTAATACCAGTAGAAGTAAGTAGGTATTTAAGTAAAGATTTGGTTAAAGTGAAAGTACTTGAAACTACTAGTAAATGGTTTGGAATTACTTATAAAGAAGATAAAAAGTTATTGGTTAGTAAAATTAATGAGTTGATTAAAGAAGGAGAGTATCCTAGAAATTTATGGTAAGTAAAAAAACAGCTTTGTCGCCCTTTTTAGTTTAATAATTTTTTATGTTAGCTTTTAAGTTATTTATTTTTGTTTTGAGATTTTCATTTTTATCTTTTAAATAATTTATACTTTTAATTAAAAAATATTTGACAATGGAAAGTGAGTGTAGTATTATTATTTTGTTGAATAGTCAACAGAGGTGTGATATGTGTGAAGAGGATAAATTATTTTTAATATTTGGTTCTATTAAGAAGAAAATATATAAATTAATTAATTCTAGAATAAAAGAATATAATGTAAATGTTACTGAAGTTATTTATCTACTTATTATTAATGAACATCCTTTAATTAGTTTTAAAGATTTAACTAAAATGGCTGACTTTGATAAAGGAATGACTACTAAAGTTTTAATTAGTTTAAAATGCAAGAAATTAGTTAATAATAGTATTAAAGGTATTTCTTTAACTAAGAGTGGTGTTATTCTTTCTAAAAAACTAATTAATGAATTTAATATTTTGAAGAAAGAAATATTAGGAAATGTTGATAATGAAGTATGGAGTGGTTTTTATAATAGATTAGTAAAATTTAATGATATGTTGGAAGGAGATAAAAAATGTTAGAGTTAAAAAATATTAAAAAAAGTTATAAGACTGGTGAATTTGTACAACATGCTCTTAAAGGTGTTAGCCTTACTTTTGATAGGAATGAGTTTGTTTGTATATTAGGTGCTAGTGGAAGTGGTAAAACTACACTTCTTAATATTATTGGAGGACTTGATAGATATGACTCAGGAGATTTAATTATTAATAATATGAGTACTAAAAAGTTTAATGATAATTTATGGGATGCTTATAGAAATAATTGTGTTGGTTTTATATTTCAAAGTTATAATTTGATTGGACATTTGTCTGTATTAGAAAATGTAGAAATGAGTCTAACTTTAAGTGGAGTAAAAAATAAAAAAGATAAAGCACTTAGTGCACTAGATAGGGTAGGGCTTAAAGATCATGCTTATAAGAAACCTAATCAACTTAGTGGTGGACAAATGCAAAGAGTTGCTATTGCTAGAGCAATAGTAAATGATCCAGAAGTAATATTAGCTGATGAACCTACTGGGGCATTAGATACTAAAACTAGTAAACAAATAATGGAACTTATTAAAGAGATTTCTAAAGAAAAATTAGTTATTATGGTAACACATAATCCAGATTTAGCTAAAAAGTATGCAACTAGAATTATTGAAGTAAAAGATGGAGAAGTTATAAGTGATAGTTTACCTAAAGAAAAGTATAAAGATAAAAATAATATAGAGATTAAGAAAACTAAGATGAGTTTTTTAACAGCTTTAAAGTTAAGTTTTAATAATATTAGGACTAAGAAAGGTAGAACATTTTTGACTGCTTTTGCTTCTAGTATTGGTATTATTGGAATTAGCATTATACTTAGTTTAAGTAATGGATTTGATAAACAAGTTGATATATATCAAAAGAATACTCTTAGTAATTTTCCTATAACAATAAGTAAGAGTACGATGAGTATGGATGAAAAACAAATGGAAGAAATGATGGGAAGTATGATGCCAGGTGAAGGAGATTATCCTAAAGATAAAGTAATTTATTCTTTTGATATTAATTCTTATGATATGTTACATACTAATAATATAACTAAGGAATATATTGAATATATAGAAAAGTTAGATGATTCTTTAATTAGTGGTATTAGTTTTACGAGGGCAACAAATTTAAATTTACTTGTTAAAAATGGAGAAGATGTTAAAAGTGTAAGCTCTAATGAATTAAATATGGGTGTTATTCCTAAAGAACTTGATAAAGAAGATTTTATGATGGAAGCATTTGATTTATTAGATGGGGAGTATCCTAAAGATATTACTGATATAGTACTTGTGGTTGATTCTAAAAATAGGGTGGATACTAAGATATTAAAAGCTTTAGGACTTAGAGATAAAGATAAAATTGATTTTAAAGAAGTTTTAGGTAAAGAAATTAAGTTGGTTTTTAATAATCAGTATTATACTAAATATATGAATATGTTTATACCTAATTCTAACTTAGATGATGTTTATTATAATAAAGAAAATCTTACTTTAAAAATAGTTGGTATTGTAAGAAGTAAAGAAGATAATTATTTAGGACAGATAGCAACAAGTATGAATAGTTTAGGAAATATTACTGATACTAGTAGTATGATGAGTAGTAATAATATTGGTTCTATTTTGTATAAGAATGATTTAGTAGAAAAAGTTATTAGTGTTAATAGTAATAGTGATATTGTTTTAAGTCAAAGTAAAAGTGATAATAGTGTTTTTACTGGAGAAAAGTTAGATAGTGATAGTAAAGAGAATATGTTACTATATTTGGGTAGTAAGGATGAACCGTTTATGATAAATATTTATCCTAAAGATTTTGAGAGTAAAGATAAAATTATAGAATATTTGGATAAATATAATATTGATAAAGATGATGAGAATAAAATTGTTTATAATGATTTAGCTAGTACATTTATTAGTTTTGGTTCTAAAATAATGGATGCGATTACAGTAGTGTTGATTGCTTTTAGTGCTGTTAGTTTAGTTGTTAGTTCTATTATGATAGGTATTATTACTTATATAAGTGTTTTAGAGAGAACTAAGGAAATTGGTGTTTTAAGGAGCTTAGGTGCTAGAAAGAAAGATGTTAGTAGAGTATTTAATGCTGAAACTTTTATTGTTGGTGTGCTAAGTGGTTTAATTGGTGTATTAATTGCAAGATTATTGATAATTCCTGTTAATATTATTTTAAAAGATTTAACTGGTTTGAGTAATGTTGCAATATTAGATCCATTACATGCTTTACTTTTAATAGTTATTAGTACAACTTTAACACTTATAGGTGGTGCTATACCTGCAAATATGGCTAGTAAAAAGGATCCAGTAATAGCTCTTAGAACAGAGTAATTTATTAAAAAATGAGGTATTTATATGTATAAGACATTTATTTTAATAGCATTATTTTTAATATATTCATTTATTGGGTGGATAGTTGAAGTGAGTGCTTTTCTAATTCAAGATCATAAATTTGTTAATAGAGGTTTCTTAATTGGACCAGTAGTACCTATTTATGGTACTGGTGGTATATTAATAACTATTCTTTTAACAAAGTACCAGAGTGATCCAATTGTACTTTTCTGTATGGCTGTTATAGTTTGTTCAATACTTGAATATTTGACTAGTTATATTATGGAAAAAATATTTAAAACTAGATGGTGGGATTATTCTAATAAAAAGTTTAATATTAATGGGAGAATATGTTTATCTAATTTAATAGTATTTGGTATTATGGGGTTAGTTATGGTTTATTTAATTAATCCATTCTTAATAAATATTTTAAATAAGATAGATCCTATATTATTAAAATGTGTTGTTTCAATTTTGATGGTATTATTTATTATTGATTTCTTTGTTTCGTTTAGTGTTACTAGTAAAATTAAAAATGTTGGTAAAGTAGTATTTAAAGATAGTACTGAAGAAATTAATGCTAAAGTTAAGGAAATTCTTCTTAGTAAGGGTAAACTTACTAGAAGAGTTATAAAAGCGTTTCCTAACTTTGATATTAGATTTAAACAAAAGAAAAACTAGATTTGTGTCTAGTTCACCCCCCTGAAGAGCCGAGAAATCGGCTCACTTTTTGTTTGTTTTAAAGGATTTGAAGCCTATTAAATATTTTTAGGTACTAAGCTAGGTACGCAAATTTAAAAAAATACTAATTTTTTATATAAATTATTAGTATTTTATTTTTATAATAGTATTGACATTTGTACTAACAAAATATAAAATAATAGTGTAAAAGTCAAAAGGAGAATGTATATGGAAAAGATGACTATAAAGGAGTTTAAGGATCAAAGTAATATTGAGATAATACAAGAGTTAATGAAAGTTAATAATGGATATATTACATCTAAACAATTAACCGAATTAGGCATTCATAGAATGTATCTTAATATTATGGTAGATAGAGGTATTATAGAAAAACTTGATAATGGAATATATCTTGATGTTAATAAATTTCCAGATTCTTATTATGTACTTAATTTGAATTTACCAGGTATTATATATTCTCATATGACTGCATTATATTTTCATGGACTATCTATAAAAGCACCTGATAATAAATATAATGTAACTGTTAAGAAAAATTATAATAGTATTAAATTGAAAAATCATAATGTGTTTTATGTTTCTGATGATATCTATGAACTAGGATTAACGGAAGTGAAAACACCATTTGGAAATATTGTTAGAGTATATGATATTGAAAGATGTATATGTGATATTATAAGGTCTAAAAAGAGAATGGATAATGAACATATTAAATATAGCATAAGAGGATATATTAAGAGAAAGGATAAGGATCTTGTTAAACTTTCTAAATATGCTGATAAAATGGGCATCAAAAAAGAAGTAATGGATTTATTGGAGTGGTTTTATGAATAAAATAATAGTTAATAAAATTAAATGTAAAAAGTGTGGAGATATAATTGAATCAACATATAGACATGATTTTAAATTTTGCAAATGTGGTGCAGTTGCAGTTGATGGTGGAAAAGATTATTTAAGAAGAATAGGATATGAAGATGATTATGAAGAATTATCTGAAGTAGAAAAGGAGAATAGAAAAGATGAATGATAAATACGTATTTGAAACTGAAAGTTCTAGAGAAATGGAAATAGTAGCTTCTAGACATAAAATACTATCAGTTTTAGATGATATAAAGAACTGGCGTAGAGAATTATATAAAGGATATGATAATAATGTAAGGATTCTATGTAATGGCAAATTATATACTCGCACAGAGTTTGAAGAAACAAGAGATGAATTACCAAAAGATGAACATGGACTGATAAAAGATGCTAAGCATGTTTATTTAAATAATGATTTAATAGATAAAATAGATGATTTACTTTCAGAAATTAATTATTTATTAGATTACTAAATTCTATTTATGTATTGACAAAATAAATAATAATTAGTAAAATAACTTTTATTATTTACTTTTTTGTGAAAAAAATACAAAAATAATAAAAATAAGTATACTTTTTTGTAATTTGGGTATATAATATTAATAGGAGGAGATAAAAATGCTTATAGAATTTAGTGTTAAAAACTTTTTATCATTTAAAGATAAAGTTACATTATCAATGGAAAAGGGTAATGGTGATGAAAAATTAGAAAATGTATTTACTAAAAATGGTGTTGATCTATTAAGAACAACTGCTATTTATGGAGCTAACGCATCTGGTAAAACAAATATTTTAAAAGCTTTTACTTGTGCAATATTAATGATTAGAAATTCTAATTTTATGAATACCACTAATAAATGGTTTTTAATAAAACCTTTCTTATTTGATAAAAAAACTAGTAAGGAACCTAGTGAATTTGAATTTATTTTTATTGCTAACGATGTTAAATATAGATACTTCTTTAGTGCAGATGCAAATAAGATATATGATGAAATTTTAGATGCATATTACACACAGAAACCAACAAATATATTTACAAGAACAAATACAAATGATTATGAATTTAATAATGATAAATCTAAACTAGAATCAATAGCTGCAAAGAATACTGAAAATAAACTATTTTTAACTACAGCGACAACTTGGAATTATGATAAAACAAAAGATGCATTTTTATGGTTTAGTGAAAAAATTGATACATATGATTCTTTCGATAAAATATCGGATCAGGACTTAATTGAATATAGTAAAAATGATGGAGAGTTAAAAGAATTTGCTTTAAAAATATTAAAAGAAGCAGATATATTTATTAAAGATATTCATGTTGATTATGAAGAAAAAGAAATGGATAATGCAATGATGGATATGTTAATTCCACCACTTGCTAGAACTAATGGAACATTTAAAATGTCTAATGTTAGAATAGAATTAGAACATGAAATAATTGATAAGGATAAAAATAAACATATTTATAGTTTAAATTTTAATGATGAATCATCAGGAACAAGAACTCTATTTGCATTAGCACCATTTTTAAAAAGAGCATTTGAAAGTACAAAAACAATTGTAGTTGATGAACTAGAAAAAAGTATGCATCCAGCATTAGTAGAATTTATTGTAAAATTATTTAATGATAAATCTATTAATAAAGCAAATAGTCAGTTGATATTTATAACTCATGCAACAAATTTATTAACAATAGAATTATTAAGAAGAGATCAGATATGGTTTACAGAAAAAAATCCAGATACTGGTGTTTCAGAATTATATCCACTTGATTCGTTTTCAGTTAGAAAAGATGAAAATATTCAGAAAGGTTACATAAATGGTAGATATGGAGCAGTTCCATTTATAAAAGATATTGATTCATGGCCAGAAGATATGTAGTACCTAAAAAAAATAAAAGACCGATAATCATTATTGCTTCTGAAGGTGAAGGTAGAAATACAGAAAAGTGTTATTTTGGAAACTTTTCAAAGAATGGTTTAAGAATTAAATTTTCTACTGGAGGAAGTACTGATCCAAAAGGAATGGTTGATGATTTAATAAACTATATGCATAATATAGATGCTAAATCAGAAGATTATATAAGAACATTCCTAGTACTAGATACAGATTTAAGTGAAAAACGAATAAGTGAAATAAAAGAAATAGAACAGAAATGCAAAGATAATAATATTGAAATTATAACTTCAGCCCCAACATTTGAAATATGGTTTTTAATGCATTTTAGAAACAACAAATTAAAATTTTTAACAAGTAAAGATGTAAAAAGGGAATTAGAAAAAATTAATGGTACATATTCAGAAACTATGGATATGTATAACAAAATTAAAAATCAAACAGATGATGCAAGAAGTACTGCACAATCTATTGAACAACAAATTATTAAAGATGGAGAAGATTTATTAAAATCTAATCCACATTCTAGTGTTTATAAAATATTAGATGCAATAGATGAATTTAATAATTTGAAAGATTAAAATAATTTTCTATATATAACAAATATAAATATGTGTGTTATAATGTAGTAAAGAAAGCGCTAGTACAGGCTTGATTAACAAGTTTTTGTATTGGCGTTTTTTAGTAATAAAGGAAGTGGTATTATGAAAGCAATTGATTTACATATACATACAATAAAAACTATTTTAGATGCTGATTTTTGTTTTGATATTAGTAAATTGGAAGAATATGTCTGTACTGAAAAATTAGAATGTATAGCGATTACTAATCATAATGAATTTGATAAACAAAACTATAATATTATTAAAGATAAATTGAATATAACCGTTTTGCCTGGTATAGAAGTAAGCCTTGAAAAAGGACATATGTTAGTTATTGGAAATGTTGGAAGTGAAGATTTATTAGAACAACAGAGTATTAAAATGAGGCAATATATTGTTGATGTTAATAGTTACCTAACATTTGACCAATTTGTAAGTATTTTTACAAATTATGAAGATTATTTATTAATACCACATTATATAAAAAATCCGCCAATTTCAATAGATGTGATTAATAAATTTAATGGTGAAATAATCGTAGGTGAGGTATCAAGTGCTAAAAAGTGGTTTTCAACAATTAAAAATAATGAAAAATTAATCCCAGTGTTATTCAGTGATTTGAGAGTTGATACAGAATTAAAAAATTATCCAGGAACACATCTATATATTGAATGTGATGATTTTACCATTGGAGGGTTAAAAAATACCTTAAAAAATAGAAATAACATTTCACTATCAAATGATAATAATAAATCTGAATTTCAAATTGATTCAAATGGAACTAAAGCGTCACTAGGATTAAATGTTTTAGTTGGTAAAAGATCTACTGGTAAAACATATATCCTCGATAAATTGAGTAAGTCATTTGATAAAAAATCTGTAAAATATATTGAACAATTTTCAATAATAAAAAATGCTGGAGAATCTGAATTTAAGAAACTTATTGATAAGGATAATTCAGAATTTTATGATAAATATTTTAAAGAGTTAAAGGATATAATCAATATTGCTTTAAAAATCGATTTTTCTTCTGAATGTATTAACATGGAAGAGTATTTATCATCATTGATTGACTTTGCTACTAAACAAGATAAAATGGATATTTTTTCAAAGTGTACACTTTTTAATTCAGAATATTTTAACATTGAAAACGATGATGAATTAAAAAATAATATAAACGCTTTGGATACACTATTATCATCTAAGAAATATAATGAAATAATATTAAAATATGTTGATTCCACAACTTTAAAAGATTTATTATACGAATTAATATGCTTATCTAAAAAGGAAGTAATGGAATCAGAAAAAATAAAATATGTTAATGATATTTTAAAACTAGTAAAAGAAGAGTTAGAGGAAAATTCTGCTATGAATCAAATAAAAGATTTTAATATTATCAATTATGCAAAATATAAATACTTTATTGATAAATTAAATATTTATTTGAATAGTATGAAAGTAGAAAAAGAAATATCAAAAAATGATTTTTATAAATTTAAAGTACGAGCTATTAGAAAACCTTATACTTCAGTTCAAAGAATAAAAAATAGAATTAAGGATTGCCCTAGTATTTCTGAAGAATTTAAAAAATATAATGTACCATATGATTATATTTTGCTATTAAAAGAATCTGGAGTTCCTAAATCACAAATATATAAAGCAATTGTTGATATTGAATTTAGTGCTTTAAATAGTAATGATACTGAAATATCTGGAGGAGAAAGGGCTGAATACCTATTATATAATCAAATTAAATCAGGTGAAAATTATGATTTAATTCTAATTGATGAACCAGAATCATCTTTTGACAATATATATCTTGATGAGAATATTAAGAATTTAATTAATAACATATCAAAAAAGACTACAACGTTTATAGTCACACATAATCACATATTAGGTGTAATGCTCAATGCAGATAAAATATTATATACTTGCATTGACGATAATAAATATAAAATATACACAGGAACTATTTCGTCAAAAAAATTTTATTGCGTTGATGGTACATGTAAAGATGCTAATGATATAATAATGGATACTATGGAAGCTGGAAAAGACTCATACAATGAAAGGAGAAAAATATATGAAAATATTGAGAATTAATAATCATAAGGCAGAATATTCTATTGATGGTGTAGAATATAATTCAATTGTTAATATTAATAAGGAAATATTAAAATTATTCGTTGACAATATCATGACTTCTGATGATATTACATTGGATAAAGAGGAAGAAGATAATAAGATAGAGAATAAAGCTGAAAGTATAATATATAACGATGTTTATAAAAAACTAAATGATCTAATCGAAAAAAAACATGAAATAATTGATAAAGTTGATTCTACTTTTTCAATTTTAATTGAAAAGTATGAATTAGAAAAATAAAAATGACCTAGCCTATTAAAGGACTAGGTCATCTTCTTTTTTATTATCTAATTTTTCATCATAATCGCAATAGTCAGCATCTTCATAATCAATAATAGTTTCTTTATGCTCTTGTAATTCTTTTTGTTTACTTTCTAATAATTTAGTATTTTGAACCTCTATTATCTGAACTATATTCTCAAGTCTTTTTGATGCATATGAGAATAAGTATTAAGTGTTTCATCAATTTTAGAATGTCCTAAATATTTGGCTACTAATGTAATATTAGCATCACTATCAATTAATAATGATGCACAACTATGTCTTAAGTCATGTTTAACTCCCACTTTCAAAACATTTTTGGTTTTTCTATCTCTTAATGTAGTTTCATGTAGTGTATCAATATTACAAAATACATACCAGTTATCATTGAAATTATAGTACGAACTACAATCATCATATAAATCTTTATAGTATTCTAATAAAATAATAGAAATAGGTATAGTTCTATAACTAGACATTGTTTTAGGACTGGATATTGTATATGGTTTACCAGTTATAGGATCTGGTGTCTTAGTTATGTTTTTATTAACAGATAAACAACTTTTTTTAAAGTTGATATCATTCCATGTTAATCCTTTTAGTTCACCATTTCTAAGTCCACAATAAAATAACGTTTGAAATGCACATATAAATTTTACATCATTTTCAACAGATAGGAATTTTTGAAATTCTTCTGGTGTATAAAATGACATTTCTTTTTTTCTTTCATTTGGATTAGTAAAATTAGTTATCTTATTATAAACTTTAACAAAGTGTAAATGGTAAAATAAAATGTAGGGAAATCGACATTTAAATTTACCGATTTCCTACATTTTAGGTACACAAATTTAAAGCAAGTTAATATTTTTGACACTAATTTGGCAGTTTTATTGTTAATAACTATGATATAATATTTTTAGTAAAAATGAATGGAGGAACTAATGATGAATACTCAAGAAAAAATTAATATAGATAACAGTTGGAAAATGATTGCTAAAAAAATTGTTGAAATGAATTGTAATTATAATGACTATGAAAAAGATGTGCTTAAATTTTTATTAGACATGTATCATGAGTACAATAAAAGTGTGATAATAATAAATGACCATCGGTCACAAATGTCAGAAAACTTGTTAAAACAAAATTCATAATTGTTTTTTATATGATAAAAAATTGACAAATTGGAATTTTTATGTTCCAGAATGGGAAATGTATGTTATAATGGTATCAAGAAGATATCAGGAGGTATACTTGTGGAGAATCGTAGAAAAAGTAATATTGCTATAGGTAAGAACATGGCTGATATGCGCAGTAAGTTTAGTTTAACACAAAAAGATATATCTCAAGTAGTAGGTGTTAATGTTTCTACTTATAAGCATTATGAATTAGGTGATAGATTTGCACCTTTAGCAGTTATTAGAGATTTAGCAAATTTTTATAAAATTTCAACTGATTATTTTTTTGAGAATATGCCAGAATTATCAATAAAAGAAGAATTAGAAATAAGTAGACGTGCTTTTGAAGTTTCTCAAAATAAATCTCAAATGATAGGTGATATAAAAAATTTTGCTGAAGGTATGGCTAAACTAGAAGAAAAAGCTCAAGCAAGAGCAAGATTAAGAGTTAAACAGTATAGATTAGATAATAAAAAATCACAACAAGATGTAGCAGATTATTTAGGTATAGATATTTCTACTTATAATAAATATGAAAAAGGTAGTAGAAAACTTAATAACGAAGTAGTTAGAAAGATAGCTGAATATTACAATATTAAAGTCAGCGATATATTAGATTAATGTCATAGTGTCAAAGGAGGTAAAAGATGAAAGATTTAACTGAAAAAGTAGTGGAGTTTACAAGAGAAAGAGATTGGGATCAATTTCATTCACCAGAAAACTTAGCTAAAAGTATCTCAATTGAAGCTGGTGAGTTATTAGAATGTTATCAATGGAATAATGAATATGATTTAGATGAAGTAAAAGAAGAACTTGCAGATGTTATTAATTATTGTTTGTTAATGGCTGATAAATTAGGTGTAGACGCTGAACAGATAGTATTAGATAAAATGAAAAAGACTGCAAAAAAATATCCTGTTGAAAAAGCTAAGGGTGTTAGTACTAAATATGACAAATTATAGGAGGACGAAATGCATACTAAGGAAGAATTGGATAGAGCAATATTAAATTTATATAAAGATTATAAGGATACAATAAAGGATTATAAAGATGGCAATTTAAAATTTTTATATGAAGTTAATAAAATAAATAATGAAGAAAAAAAGTACACAAGAGAAGAAGTTTATTATATATGTTTAAATGCATTGGTGCTTTTAGAACATGATATGAGAAACAATAATTTGTAGGTGGTGTTATGTTAGTATATGAAGGAGTAAAATCAGGATTTATCAATGATGTTGATTTAAACTTGATTACAGATAAAATTTTAACCAGATTTAAAGAAGTCTTCCACAGAAGTACAGGTGAATCTGAAATTAATTCTTGGCGTGAATCTATGTTAAGAATGAGAGGAGTATTAGCTGATAATGAAATACCAGATAATGCTGGTGTAGCTATTGAATTTAATATTCCTCACACTTCTAACAGAATTGATTTTCTTTTATCTGGATATGATAAAAATAAAAAGAATTCTATTATTATAATTGAATTAAAACAATGGACTCATGCAGATTCAGTTCCTGGTAAAGATGGAGTAGTATCTACTGTTACTGGTAAAGCACTTAGAGAGGTTACGCATCCATCATATCAGGCTTGGAGTTATGCAAGTTTAATTGATAGTTATAATCAAGAAGTTTATGATAGGAATGTTGGTTTACATCCATGTGCATTTTTGCATAATTATGAATTGACAGATAATGATCCAATTAATAGTGAACAATATAAAGATTATATAAATGCAGCTCCAATGTTTGGCGCAAAAGATTTTGAAAAACTTAGGGATTTTATTAAAAGATTTGTCACTGAAGGTGATGACAAAGAAGGTTTATATATTATTGAAAATGGTAAAATTAAACCTTCAAAAATGTTACAAGATTCTTTTTCTTCTGTTTTAAAAGGTAATAAAGAATTTGTATTAATTGATGATCAAAAAGTTATATTTGAGGAAGCATTGAGAATTGGAATTAATGCACATCTCCATAACGAAAAAAGTGTATTAATTGTTGAAGGAGGTCCAGGTACTGGTAAGTCTGTACTAGCAATTAATTTATTAAAACAGTTTTTAAATAGAAGTTTAAATAGTTTCTATGTTACAAAAAATAGTGCACCTAGAGAAGTGTTTAAAGCTAAATTGAAAATTGATAAAATGAGTGGATTAAATAACCTATTTAAAGGATCAGGAAGCTTTTATGATTGTGAACCAAATTCATTCGATGTATTGATAGTAGATGAAGCACATAGATTAAATAAAAAATCAGGTTTGTTTTCAAATTTAGGTGAAAATCAAATTAAAGAAATAATTAATTCAAGTAAATTTTCTATATTCTTCATAGATGAGAACCAAAGAGTAACTTTAAAGGATAATGGCTCTATTGATGAAATTAAAAAATATGCAAGATACTATAATGCTGGAATACATAAAATGGAATTGAAGAGTCAATTTAGATGTGATGGATCTGATGGATATTTAGCTTGGCTTGATAATGTTTTAGAAATAAGAGGAACTGCTAATTTTGATTTAGATAGCAAATATGATTTTAAAGTATTTGATGATCCAAACGAATTAAGAAAGGCAATAGAGAAAAAAAATAGAATTAATAATAAATCAAGACTTGTTGCTGGATATTGCTGGAATTGGATTAGTGAAGGTAAAAATAAATCTGATGTATATGATATTACTATACCAGAATATAATTTTGGAATGAGTTGGAATCTTGGTAATTCTAGCACATGGGCTATTGATAAAGAATCGGTAAACGAAATTGGTTGTATTCATACATGTCAAGGTTTAGAATTTGATTATGTTGGTGTAATAATAGGTGATGATTTAAGATATGAGAATGATCATATTGTTACCGATTACACAAAAAGAGCTAAAACAGATCAGTCTATTAAAGGTATAAATAAAATAGCTAAAGAAGAAGGAATAGAAGAAGCAAAAAGAATTACTGATTCAATAATAAAAAATACATATAAAACATTAATGACTAGAGGTATGAAAGGTTGTTATGTTTATTGCATTGATAAAAAATTAAGTAATTATCTTAAAAATAGATAGTGAGTAAGTTAAATTCTTACTTCCTTTTTCTTCTGTAGATCTGTTCTAATTTGGAAAAAGCTGGTATACTGTTTATAGGTGGTTTTGATGATAACGGTTGTTGCAGTATTAATCGAAAAGATAATAAATGTTTAATAGCAAGAAGATCTACTGGATCTCAAGATGTATTAGGTAAATGGGAATTTCCTGGTGGAAAAGTAGAAAAAGATGAAACAGAGGAACATGCTATTGAAAGAGAAATAAAAGAAGAATTTGAAATGGATATAAAAGCAATTAGATTTTTAACTAATAATGTGTGTGAGTATCCATCAAAGACAATTGATTTAAGATTATATGAATGCAAATATTTATCTGGTGGAACGGGTAAATTTACAAACATGAGGGAATCTCATGTTAAAGATTAAAAGACTGCTGCTAGTTATAAAACATTGTTATTTGATATTCAATTAGATAATACTGTTCCCGAAGAGTATTTTGCTGATTTTGAAATACCGAATGAAATAAAATAAAGTGTCTGAATTAGTCGCTTTTTGTAGTATAATATAAGATAAATATTTTAAGAGGTGATTTATGAAAGAATCAAGATTAATAATAATTGTATCATTATGTTTGTTTATTTTTTTAGGTCCTGTTTTTTATTTATTTTCTTTATTATATCCAAATCTAATTGATTACATGAATGTTGCTACCAATTTATATTGTGGAATTATAGTTGGATTAGTAACTAGTATTTGTCAGTATTGCTCATCAAAAAGAAAAATAATAAATAGTATTTATGGAGCATATTTAGATGTTTATAGATCTTATTATTACTCTAAAAGCAAAACTTTTTTGTGGCATTATAATTCATATAGTGTATATAAAAAGATGATAGAATTAAATCCAAAAATAGTAGAAGCATTGGATGAATATCATGGATTATTTAAAAAATATGATAGTACATATAAGAGATTGAATCCTAATATTAAACTGGAAGAGAATTATAAAGCAAAGAATATGATAAAATCATTCTTCTTATGGTTTAATAAAAAATCTTTTAATAGTTTTTTTGAACCATTGATGAAAGAAGTTGAGGGTATATTACTAAATATAAATGCTAAAAGATTTGAAAAAGACAAAGCAGAAATGATCAGAATGTATAATTTTATGTGGAGTGATAAAAATGGAAAATGAAACTACAAAGTTTTTAAATAATTTATATCCTTATTTTAAAATGTTAGATAAAATTAACAATGTTTTAACAAAAGTGATAAGAAGTAACAAAGATAATGATTCTTATCAATATGAGGAATTATTTTACAATATTACTTCTGAGTTACTAAGACTATTGCCATATAAATATAACGAAAAAGATAAATCAATAATATTAGATAATAAAAGTGGTATATTATTACTTACTGATAAAATTGATTATATTGAAAATAAATATAAAAAAATTTTAAATTTTGATAGATTTCATGATGTATTAAAGGATATACACAAAATAAGAAATAAATATATTTATGAACCTCATAATATTTCATATGCCTTTTCAGTAGGTGGTACTTTGATATGCTCTATGGGTTTATATTATAAAAATTAATTGTTATCTATTAGTTCAGTATCGTTAGCACCTATTGTTTATTATTTAAATAAGGTATTTGAAATGATAAAAAATGATTCGGTAAAGCTAATAGAACAGGATGAAAAGTATAAAGAGTATCCATATTATGAAACATTTATTAATTTTGATTTTAGTAGAAGAGTTGGAATTATACAATATTGTCAGAATATTTAATGCTAGATTTTTAGGTACGTTATTAGATGCTTAAAGTACCTAAAAACATATAAATTTGTATAAACTGAAATAAACTAATATGTGTATAAACCCTTATAAATAAAGGGTTTTGTATATTTTATAAATATTGACAATATGTGACTCATTTATTCTCTGAAGAGAGCGAAAACTCTTATTTTTATTTATAATAAATTACATAAATTGTGATTTCTATTTTTAAGTAGTAGACTTTTTCAAAAAAGTTTACTATAATTTTAATAGGTGTTAATTATGAAAATAAGTTATGTATTTAAAAAATTAAAAAATATGAAATTTAAAGAATATGTTAATCATGCAAAAATAGTTGGTGGTAAAATAAATAAAAGTACTTTTTATGTACTTTTTGATATGGCTAAATGTGCACTTTTATATGGAAGTGGGTATATGGATTATTTTGAGTTTGAGTTTTATCTTTTAAATAGTAAAGAAAGAAGTACTTATTTAACTGGTAAATATAATAATGATATAGTTAAAAAGTATAATAAAAAAGAAGACTGGCATTTACTTGATGATAAGGGAGAATTTAATAAGTTATTTAAGGATTATTTAGGTAGAAGTTTTATTGATTTAAGGGATGCTACTTTTAAAGAATTTAAGGATTATATTTTTGATAAAGAAAAAATAGTTTGTAAACAAGTTAATAATTGTGGTGGTAAAGGATTAGAGATTATTAATATAGATAGAAATATGTTTAGGAATGAATATAATGTTTTAAAGTTATATAATTCTATTATGAAAAAAGAAGAGTTTATTATTGAAGAGTTTATTTATCAACATGAAAGTTTTAGTAAGTTATATAAGGGAAGTGTTAATACCCTTAGAGTGCTTTCTTTTGTTGATGATAAAGGGGTTACTCATATTTTAAATACTATTTTGAGAATTGGTAATAATGGAAATGTTGATAATTTTAGTAGTGGTGGAATGTATACTTTTGTTAATGATTTAGGAACTGTTTATGTACCTGCGATAGATGAAAAAGGAAATATTTATTATAAACATCCAAGTAGTGGATGTGATATTGTAGGGTTTAAAGTACCACATTATAATGAGTTAGAAAACTTTATAAGCACTTTAAGTAAGGTTGTACCAAGTATTAGATATGTTGGTTGGGATGTTGTTTTAAATGATAAAGGTGAATTTATTGTAATAGAAGGAAATCAGTATCCTGGAGTGTTTCAAGTTAAACCAAGTATTAGTGGTATAAAACAAGGTGATTTACCTAAATATAAAAAATATATGGATATATAGGAGGAATTATGGATTTATTTGTAGTTTTAGTATTAAGTATATTTGAAGTGTTTTCTTTATTAATTGGGTCTTTAATTGTTTTTTCTACAAAGAATAATAAGAAAGTTATGACTTTCAGTGTGGCTCTTGGATTTATTGTTTTAATTCTTTTGGGGTTATTTCATTTAATACCTGATGCTTATGAATTTTACAAAGAAGGATTTGATACATTTAAGAGTATACTATTTACTTGCTTCTTTATAATTATTGGGTTTGCAGTAGTAATCGTACTAGATGTTTTAGGTGGACATCATCATCATGAAGAAAAGAGTGCTTATAAACATATATCTTTTATTACTTGTGTGTTTTTAGTTATTCATAATTTTATAGAAGGAATGACACTTTATAGTACTGTTTTAACTAGTTATGATACTGCTGTTATTTTAACTCTTGGAATTGCACTTCATAATTTACCCCTTGGGTTTACTTTATCAAGTACGTTTAATGAATTATATGGTAAAAGTAAAACTTTATTATGTATGATAGGTATTGGAATATCTTATTTATTTGGTGCTTTAGTTTTATATAAGTTTACTTTGAATGCATTTATTATTGGAACACTTTTATCATTTACTTTTGGTATGATTATGTATATTGCTTGTTTTGAATTTTTACCTTTAATTAAAGATAGTAAGGATAAGAAAATGGTTAATATGGGAATTTTATTTGGTATTATATTAATGCTTATAACTATGTTGTTTTAGTTTACAATATAGTTTTTTTGTTGTATAATTTTTATGTGGTTAATATGAAAAATTTTTTAAAAGTGAATAAGTATTATTTATTAACAATTATTTTAATGTTATTAACATTTATTCAAGTAAAAAGATACTTTAGTTATGAGTTATTAACATTTGATATGTTTATACATGATTATATATTAGATAATTTAGTGAATAATGGTTTAACTATTTTTTTTAAAATTATTACTAATATGGGAAGTGTATACTTTTATATAATTACTTTAATAATTTTGTTTGTTGTTTATAAAAATAAAAAAAATATTATTAAACTTAGTTGTTCTTTATTTACAGTTTATTTGATTAATTTGATTATTAAGTTTATTATTAATAGAGAAAGGCCACTTACAAGTTTAATAAATGTTCCATGGGATCCATCATTTCCAAGTGGACATACTGCATGTAGTATTGTTTTTTATGGAGTTTTAATTTATTTACTTAGTAATAGTGATATTAAAGGATTTAAAAAAATATTATTTACTATATTTTTAGTTATTATAATAATATTAATAGGAATATCTAGGTTGTACTTGGGAGTACATTATTTGTCTGATGTATGTGCTGGATATTTAGTTGGTTTATTGGTTTTATTTATGTTTATTAATTATTTTAAAAAGGAGAGTATATGAAAGATAAAATAGTTTTATTTATTAAGGGTATAGTTTTAGGAATATCTTTTGTTATTCCTGGAGTAAGTGGTGGTACACTTGCTGTTTTGATGGGAATTTATGAAGAGTTAATTGAAGCAGCTAGTAATTTTTATAAAAGTGTTAATGATTTTAAAAAGTATTTTATGTATTTGTTACCAATAGGTCTTGGAGTAGTTTTTTCTGTTAGTGTTTTTGCTAGAATTATTAAGTTTGGTTTAGATAAGGCACCTATTATAACTATTTTGATATTCTTGGGTATGATTATTGGTGGTATTCCTTCACTTTGTAAGAATGTTAAGGGATATAAAATTACTATAAAAGATACTTCTCTTGTTTTAGTTGGAATGTTAATAGTTCTTAGTATGTTAATATTTCATAAAAGCAGTAATTTGGTTACTTTTGATAATATAAATATGTATGGATATATTATTTTATTTTTTGTAGGTATGTTAGCTGCAGTTACAATGGTTGTTCCTGGTATAAGTGGTTCTTTTACTCTTATGCTTATTGGTTATTATGAACCAGTTTTAAATATGGTAAATGAGATTACAGCATTTAAAAATTTAAGTACTAATATTATTTTAATGAGTGTATTTATGTTAGGTGTAATTCTTGGTATTGTGTTTGTTTCTAAAGTAATTGAATGGTGTTTAAAACATTATAAGAAGGAAACATATTATGCTATTATAGGATTTGTTCTTTCTAGTATAGTTAGTGTTTTATATGAAGTAAGTAAATTTCCTATGAATGAAGTGCATTTGGTAATAGGTGTAGTTTTATTAATTATTAATAGTCTTTTAGTTTATAAAGTGTTTGATTTATAAGGAGTGATTTAATGGATCCAGTTAGAATTGGTAACTTGATTAAAGAGTTAAGAATAAAGAGTAATCTTACACAAAATGAGTTTGCTAATAAATATGGTGTTACTTATCAAGCGGTAAGTAAATGGGAAAATGGAAAAAATATACCTGATATTAGTGTTTTAAAGTTAATATGTGAAGATTATAATATTAGTTTAGATAGTATTTTAGATGGGAAAGTTAATAAGAATAAAAAGAAGTTAATAATACTGACTTCAATTATATTAGTTATTTTATTAATAGTAATTGCTTCATTTAATTTTCGGGATAATCAAATAAACTTTAAGATAATTAGTTCAAGTTGTGAAGACTTTAATATTTATGGGTCACTTGCTTATAATAAGAGTGATAGTCATTTACATTTAGGAAATGTTACTTATTGTGGAGGAGATGATACTACTAAATATGTAAAAATAGAATGTGGTTTGTATGAAAAAAAGGATGATAAGTTTAAAGTACTTGATACTTGTAAATATAATTATGATGGAAGTATTAAGTTAGAAGATTATTTGGAGAATATTGATTTTGATTTGAAAGATTTTTCTAATAAGTGTGATAAGTATGATAATAATAGTTTATATATAGTTATTAATGCTACTGATAATGAGGGTAATATTACTAAATATCAAATTCCTCTTAATTTAAGTAATACTTGTAATAAAAAATAAACTCAACCTTAAGTTTAGTTACAAATAAAAATAAATATGTTATCATTTAAATAGAAGGAGGAGGATAAACATGAAAAATTTAAAAAAGTTTTTATTAGGAGCTATACTTGTAGTTATAGGGTTAATTCTATTATATTTCTTCTTTATTAGGAAAGATGATAATAAAGAAACTGATGCTCTAAGATTTAAAAATGAATATAGTAAGGTGAGTGAAAATAATCCATTTGTTTATAGAAATATAGATCAAATAATAAACATACTTGAAAAGGGAACTGGTGTAGTATATTTAGGTTTTCCTGAATGCCCTTGGTGTCAAGCTTATGTTCCTTATGTAGAAGAAGTAGCTAAAAAAGTTGGTATAGACAAAGTTTATTATTTTAATATTCTAGAAGATAGAAAAAATAATTCTGAAAAATATCAAAAAATAGTAAAAATATTAAATGAATACCTACCAAATGATGAAGAGGGAAATAAAAGAGTATTTGTACCTGCTTTAATTACTGTAAAAGATGGGAAAATACTACTATTTAATGATGAAACATCACTTGATACAAAAGGTTATGAAAAACCTGAAGATTACTGGAAAAATGAAGGTAGTGAAGACCTAAAATTATTATTTGAAAAAGCATTTAATGAAGTTAAAAGCAATGTATGTAAAAGTGGCTGTAACGATTAGTTACAGTTTTTCTTTTTTATAGATTTAAATTTTATTTTATCTTTAAACTTAGAATATTAAATTATTTATATAATAGATTTATTGAATTTATATTTTTTTGTAAATTAGAAACTTTGTTTTATAGATTTTTTATATTTTTTATGGTACACTTTTATAGTATGAGGAGTTATGATATGAAAAATAGAATTATTTTAGGTATAGTCGCAGTTGTTTTTTGTTTCTTTTTAGCAGGATGTGAATTTAATGTTGGGGAGAAGGAATATAGTGTTAATGGTATAAATGTTACTTTAGAAGATGGTTTAGTAGAAACTGATATAGTTAGTCAAACTGTTTATTTAAAGGGAATAGATATGGAATTTACTGCTTTAAAAGAAAGTTTTACTGATTTAGAAAAAGTAAATATTACTAGTGAAAATTCTTTAGAAGATTATGCTAGGTTAGTAGTTAGTAATAATAAATTAGATAGTGAAGTAATTAATAAAGATGGTGTTGTTTATTTTGAATATGTTAAAGAAATGAATGGAAAGAATATTTATTATTTAGCTACAGTTAATAAGTCAGAAGATGCTTTTTGGTTAATACAATTTATTTGTTCAGAAAAGAATAAAGATAAGTACAAACCTAAATTCTTAGAATGGTCTAAGACTGTTAGTTTTGATAAGACTTCTAATTAGAGGTCTTTTATTTTGGGGTAAAACTTATAATTTATTATGAGGAATAGTATAGAGGTAAACTTAGATATTGAAAAAATTATTTATGTTATTTTTATAATTATTTCAGTAATGGGAATAATAGGTACTAATTATGAGGAAAAGTTTATTGAAACAGGTGATAGTTCTTATCATGAAAAGGGTTGTACTATTTTTAAGATAACTATAGTTATAGCACTTATAATTTATCTTTATTATTTGAAAAGAAATTATGAAATTTATAATGAAGCAAGTTCTAAAGAAAAAAATCTTATTAGAATAAGACTTTTTGGTAGTGTATTTTTTGTTGTTGGTGCAATTTGTTTAGTTTATTTTAGATTTAAAGATCCGGGATTTGTTGATAGTCCTGAAATTTAGTTAATTAGTAGTATTTTGTGTAATTATTTTTATTAATTCTTTTGTACTAAAGTTAGGTGTAGTATTCTTATTAAGCAATATGCCTATCTCTCTAGAAGGAATTTTTTCTTTAATTGGTACAATAAATAGTTCTTTGTTATCTAAATTATTTTTTATATAATTTTTTGTAACATAACCAATTCCAAGACCAATACGTGAAAACTCACTTACTAAGTAATAACTTCCTATTTCAATTTTTGGTTTTAAAGTTATTTCGTATTTATTTGCAAAATCATCTAGAAATTTTCTTGTGTTAGAATTTTTGTCTTGCAGTATTAATGGGTAGTTATTTAATTCTTTAATTGATATTTTTTCTTTAATAGGTTTATTACTTACAAAGCAATCTGTTATTGTTTTACATTTTATTATGTTAAAATCATTTTTTGTTTCTTCATTAGTTAGATTTAAAATGTGCATATCAATTAGACCATCTTTAAGCATAGACTTTAATTCACTAGTTAGATTTGTTCTTATTTCTATATTTATATTGGGATAAAGTTTATGAAAAGTTTCTAAGTAAGGCATTAAAAACTCTTTTGTTAGTGTAGTGTTTATTCCAATTCTAATAGTGCCACTTTCTAAGTTAATTAATTCATTAAATTTTGCTTCACCACTTTTAAAGTATTCTATTCCTTTACTAATATATTCGTACAATGTAACTCCTTCAGTTGTTAAGTTTACTCCTTTTTTTGTTCTAGTAAATAGTGGTGCACCTAAATACCCTTCTAAGTTTTTAATTGATTTACTGACAGCAGGCTCACTTATTAAAAGTTCTTTACTAGCTCTTGTTATGTTTCCATTTTTAGCTACAATATAAAATATTCTATATAGTTCATAATCAATATTCATAAATAACCTCCAGTTATGACATTATTATACTAAAAAGAGTTATTTAATACAACTATAATATAAGTCTTTTTTTAGTTTTAGTAGATTATTTTCTTCTTTAATTTCTTCAGTTATTATTTTTGAATGGAAAATTGTTAGGTCTAAATCATAAGGAATAAAATTTATTTTGTTTGAAGAATATGTTACAGTATATAGTTTACTATAATTAAATATTAGTTTATATGGAATATCTTGGTCGTTATTTAGTTCTTTGTTAATGGTTGATATTTCATTATATAATATAATTTTTATGTTTGGGTTATTTTCTATTTTTTTATATTCTTCACTTGATTTAAATTCTTTATTAACTATGTATTTTATTTTTATACTTGGTATTTGTGAAAAGTAGTCTACAATTTTGAATGTTTGATTTTTATGTAGTCTAAAAATGTAGTTATTTTCATCTATATATATTTTATTAGTGCCATCAATTACTAGAATGTAGTTTTCAATTTTGTCTTTTTTATTTATTACTTTCATATTTTTTATGTTTCTTTGTTTGAATTCTTGTATTAGGTTTATCTCATCAATATCATTATAGCTTTCTAATATGTTAGATGTTATGGTTGTTAATTCTTCTACTCCCTCACCATTTTCGTTATATATGTCAAAGTCTCCATTTGGATTATCTTCTTTTTTATATCGAAAAGATATGTAGTTATTGTTTCTGTTTATACTTTCACTCCAGGAAAAAGTGTTTTCTCCTGATATTTTTTTACCACATAAAATGCAAGTATGGTCTTTATCTATAGATGTTAATCTTATTTCGTGTTTACATTTTTTTTGTAATTTTTCTAATTCGTCATATTTATTTATTAAATTTTTTCTTTCGTTTATTAGTAATTCTTTAATATTTTTAATGTTATTTTTGAGTTCTGGATTTTCTATATTTGTAATTATAACTTTTTGTAAATCTAGTAAATCTGTTGAAATTTCAGGGCATTCTTTTTTTAGTTTAAGTAAAGTGTTAATTTCATATTTCTTCATTTTTAATATCTCCTTAATATTTGTATATTTTCTGTATACTCTAGTTTTGTTAAAAAGTCTTCAAGTTTATCAGTGTCACTTAATATTTCGTAGTCAATGCTAAAATCATTTTTAACTTTGCCAGTTATTATATGTCTTGATGAGGGTGGTATGTCTTCTAAAAAAGAAGTACATATTGGACAGTAGATGTAGTTTGGGTAAATATAATTATTTTCTTTTCTTTCATCAATTACTATTTGATGTGAACATATTTTTTTTATTTCTTCTATAGTTAGATTTTTTTCACTTTCTAGTGTCTTAAGTTTTTTATTAATTTTATTTATATACTCACTAAGAATTAATGTGTCATTGTTATCTTTTAAATATTTTTTTGAAATTAATAAAAGGTTATTTAGTTCGTAATAATTAGTTTTTTCTCTTATAGTTATAATTTGATTAAAGAGTTCTTTTTTCTTTTTTAATAAATTTAACAATTCTTTATTCATGATTTTCTTCCTTTCTTTGGTAATAATATACTCCTTTTTTGGTAATAAGTATAATACATATTTTTAATGGCTTTTATAACTTGTAGTTATTACAAATATAACTAATTGGTAATTTTTTAATTATTAGTTTTGTTATATAATGTACCTAGAGGAAGTGATTATATGTATAAATCTAATGATAGCGAAGAAATTGCAAAGTTATTAAGTAGTTTTAATTATGATGAAAGTAAAAAAGGAGAAGTGTTAAAGAAGTATTATGATTTAATAAAAGTAGCTGACTTACATACTCATACTAATTATAGTGATGGAACAAATAGTCCACTTGAAGTATTGGAATTATCAAAAAAATCAAATGTAGGTGTACTTTCTATAACTGATCATGATACGGTTGAAGGAATTAGAAAATATAAGAATGTTTTACATAATGATGAGAGTTTGAAATTTGTTGATGGAGTTGAATTATCTGTTAAGGTTAATCATGGTAGAATGCATATTTTGGGATATGGAATAGATATAGATAATAAATATTTAAATGATAAATTATCGTGGATTAAGGAAAATAAGATTAATTCATTTTTGACAATTTATGAAGAAGTTAAAAGAGAATATAATTTAGAATTTAGTAATATAGAATTGGTTAAATTAATAGAAAGTGTGTATAATGAAGGAAAAACTATTAACAGGGTTGATATTGCTAAATTATGTGTAAAGTATGGGTATGCTAGTGATGTTAAAGATGCGTTTAATAAATATTTAATTACAGCTTATGAAAATACAAGAAAATATAGAAAAGGGATAAATTATAAAGAAGCGATAAATGTTATTAATTTGGCTCATGGGGTTAGTGTACTTGCACATCCAAAAAGTTTAGAACTTGATAAAAAAGAGTTTTTGATTTTGTTAAAAGAATTAATTAAGTGTGGGTTAGGAGGAATTGAAGTGTATCATTCAAGTCATACTAATGAAGAAATGAAGTTTTATAAGCAAGTATGCTTAGAATATAATTTATTTATGACTGTTGGAAGTGATTATCATGGAAATAATAAAAAGGACGTTAAAATAGGAAGTGGGGTAGATAATAATTTAAATATTAGTGTTTTAGAACTTAAAAGATTAAATAATAATAAAAAATATTGCTCTTGTAAATTATAGTTTACAATATCTAATTTTTTTTAATAGTATTTTTTTTAAAAATATAGTATATTTATATTGAGGTATGTTGTATGAAAAAGAAAAGAATGAAAGTAGGTCTTTTTATAGATAATTATTATCCTAATATAGATGGAGTTACAATGGTTGTTGATAATTTGGCTAGATGTTTAACAAAATATGCTGATGTTGTTGTAGTGTGTCCATATATTGATGGATGTGATGATAAAGGGTTTCCTTATAAAGTTATTAGGTTAAAAAGTTTAAAAGTACCTTTTACTTCTTATAAAATAGTTGATGTTTTTTGTAATAAAAGTGAACTTATTAAAGAAGAGTTTGATATAATACATATACATTCTCCTTTTATACTCGGACGTATTGGGATTAATCTTGCTAAGAAATTAAATATTCCTTGTATATCTACTCTTCATACTAGGTTTGATTTTGAGTTTAAAAGATTTGTTAAAAATGAAGTAATAGCTAAAAAAGTAGCAGGTGTTCTTATTAAATCTTTAAATAAGTGTGATTTATGTACTGTTGTTAATGATCCTTTGGTTCTTGAAGCAAGAAGTTATGGATATAAAGGGAGAATTAGAGTTGTTTATAATGGGACTGATTTGAAACCTGCAATTTTTAAGGGTATAAAAAAGAATATGATTAATGAAATGTTTAATCTTAAAGAAGAAGATAAAGTTATGCTTTTTGTTGGTAGAATAATTGATATTAAAAATATATTTTTTATAATGGATACACTTAAATTACTTAAGGATGATAATTTTTCTTTTAAAATGATTTTTGTTGGTGAAGGGCCTGACTATGAAAAACTTATTGATAGAGTAAAAGAGTATAATTTAGAAGACGATGTTATTTTGACTGGTAAGATAACAGATAGAAAACTTCTTTCATATATTTATAGGAGAAGTGACTTGTTATTATTTCCATCTTTGTTTGATACTTCAAGTTTAGTTAGAATAGAAGCTGCAGTTAATATGACACCAGGTTTATTTATAAGAGAGAGTATGGTTGGGTCAACAATTACTGATGGGGTTGATGGCTATTTGAGTGAATTAGATGTTAATTTATATAAGAATAAAATAATTAATATTTTTAAGAATGAGAGTGAATTAAAAAAAGTTTCAAGAAATGCTAAAAAAAATTTAGGTGTTTCTTGGAGTGAAATTACTAAAAAGTATTATAAAATATATAATGAAGAAATAAGTATAAAAAAAGATTGCTAACGATAAGCAATCTTTTATTTAACTTTTAATAACTTTTTTTCTTTAATACTATTAAACTTATTAAAGATAAAATAGATAGAATTTCAATACCATATCCTCCATTTATACCAGTATTAGGTATTTCTGGGTCTGGTTCTCCTTGTCCTTTACCACCTTCAAACTTATAAATATAAGTTATAATAGTATCTTCTTTAGTATATTTACCATTTTCTTTACCTTCAACTTTAATTAAAACATAGTCAGTAATATCTTTTGCTTTAGTAATATATTCTGTTCCAGTTTGTTCTTCTGTAATATCACTATCTATTAAATTATTACCTTCTTCATCTACGTATTTAATAATAAGTTTGCCGATAACTTTTTTGTAGTAATATATAACACTCTCGTTTTCTTCTTTTAATATACCATTTTTATTAGTTGGTTCACTAACTAGTTCCCAATTTTCAATATTCTTTGGACTAGTAGTATATTCTTCTCCTACAAATCCATTAATTATTGTTTCAGTTTCTAGTTCAATATCAGTTCCTTCAACTAAATATTTAACATTAACTGAAGTTTTAATTTTTTCATAATAAAATGTTATTATATTATTTTCTTCATCTAAAACTAATTTAATAGTTTCTTCTCCATTTAACTTATAGTTAGGGATATTAATATAAGATTCAGTTATTTCATCTCCTACTAAACCACTACCAGTTTTACTATTTGATAATTCTTTATTAGTTTCTTTTTCTAAATATTGTACTACATATGTAGTATTTACTCCTTTAACTTCGATAGTTACAGTAGCTGCTTTAGATTTAACTACTATTTTTTCATTATTATTATTAATAACAGTTGTTAATATATAGTAAGTAAAACTATCAGTTCCAATAAAGTTCTTTTTAGGAATATATGTAAATGAACCATCACTATTTAAAGTTAAAGTACCATTTTTAACATTATTAACTAGAATAACTTCATCAGTTAAACTTTTAGCTTCATCTTTCTTTTCACTTTTATAATCATTCTTTCTAACACCAGTAGTTTTATCTGTTGTTAAAGTTTGATTACGATTTACTGTATAATTATCATCTTCAGTAACTGCAGGAATTACTACAGTTGGATCATCTAATTTAATATTTAAAGGATTAGATTCAGAATAGAATGGGTTACCATCTACTGCTTTACCTGTTAATATGGCTCCATCATTAGTAAACATACTTCCATAATAATCTTCTTTAGCATCAATTCTAAATGTTAAAGAACTATTATTATTTGCTTTTAAATCACCTATTAACCATGTTATAACAGTTTCTTCATTATCATTTTTACTAACTATTAAATTATCTCCATATTTATATGTATTTTCATCAATTATAGTTTTATCTCCATAATTATCAATTAAATATTGTTCATTAACATTGAATGTTTTAGGAACAACATCTACTACTTGTACATTTGTAGCTATTTTATCAATCTGCTCACTTATTAAAGTAAATATACTATTTAAATCTGATGTATTGTTAGCAGAATAGTATTTACCTTTATTTCCAGCTAAATTAGTTAAAAAATTCTTAGCTTTTTCATTAACCATAAATCCGATAGTATAAACTTTTCCATCAAAATTAGCAATTTCTTCTAAAGCTGCTTCACTAGGTTTTTTACCAACGTTTTCTGTACAAGAAAATATACTACAGCTGTATAGAAGAGTATTATCGTATTTATCATAATAGTTATAATAATAAACATAATCTTTCCAGTAACCATTTATACCTTTTATACCATCTTCGTGGTTGTCACTATTTCCTGCACCATGTCTATTTCCGTTTTCATCAGTATAAAAAGTTGGTTCCCCATCTGAAAGTATAATTAAACTCTTATCCTTAGTATTTCCACTGAACATCCCGTTAGCAGTTTTTATACCAAGTTGAATATTAGTTCCACCATCAGCTTCTACTGAATTGATACAATCTTTTACTTGATTTAGATCTGTGTTTAAATCACATTTATTTGATATTCCATCTGCATAATATACAACGCCTACTTTAATCTTCTGTTTATTAGAAGGTTTAAGTAGTTCTTCAGCTAATTTATTTGCAGATGATTTTAAATTAGATAGTTTATTAGACTCACTCATGCTTCCAGAAGCATCAAGTACTAAAACTACCTCTTTTTCTGATGAATAGATATTGAATGAATTACCATTAACATTTAAGTTAATTAAAGCACTTCTTCCATCTTCTCCATCACCAGTCACTACTTTTGCAGTCTTTGTAAATTTAACTTCACCTGGATTAGTTTGAGCAGTAACTTTTCCGGTAAAGAAACTAAAAGCAACAACAAAAATAGTTAAAGTTCTAAAAACTTTTTTCATTTTACCAAAACCCTTTCCATCGAATAACTTTCGATAGGTCTATATATTATACATAAATTTGAAAAAAGTCAATATAATTTGCTAATTATTCTTAATAATTGTGATTATTTGTTAATTTTTTTAAAATGTCACCATATCATTAGTTTAATTTTCGCCAATTGATATTGTATAATTCATATAGAATTAATTTTATATTCTAAAAAACTGATATGTTGACTACTATATTATTTCTTAATATTGTGTGTAAAATAGTATTTGTTCCATTATTTCTTTATCTTTCATCTATTCCTTTATTAGTGGATTAAAATTTTCAATGGCTTTGACTAATTTTGGATGTTCAATAACAAAGTGTATTGTTGGATTAGAACTTTTTGAAATAATTACATAATGATTTTTGATAAATGTTATTGTTATATTTTTGAATGTTTTATTGTTAATGTAGTATATTTCATAATTATTTATTTTTTTTCCATATTCATTGGTCTGTTTTAAATGTTCCATATATTCTTTATAAGTATAAGTTATCTTTTTATTTATGAATAAATTATTTAGTGAAAGTGATGGAGTATCATTTTTAAATTCGTTTTCTTTTATTACATAAATATAATCGTTTACTTTATTATTTTTGAAAATATTATTCATATATTTTAATTCTTCATTTTTATATTTAATTATTTTGTCAATGTCAGATTTTTCTAGTTTATTTCTTTTTAATATTTTAATTAGTAGTTCATCAGTTATTGTAAATAAAGGTAGTGCTGAAAGATACCTTGTTCTATCACATATTATATTTTCATCTTTTTTAAGAAATAATTTATATTCTCTTATATTATTTTCTTTATAGATTTCCATAAGTGGTTTTGCTTTTTTAAGAAGTAAATCACTTTTTTCTTTATAGTATTTAATTTCATTTTTATTAGTGGTTAAATAATACATTCCTTTATTATGATGAGCTTTAATACATTCTCCAGTTAATGCTACAGTTCCTGAAACATAGTCTAAATGACTATATATACTATTTTTTGAATCTTTTAAATAATATGGAGATATTTGTCCAGTCATATAAATAGGTATCCAACTTTCTAGTCCTAACATCATTTCATTAAAAGGTCTATCAACATTATGAATAATATTTAGGTGGTGTCCTTTTTTTAAACACATAGCTATCCCAAACATCCATTTTTTACCAAATTCAGTATCTTCTGCCATATCTTCCATTGGCATATCACTACACATGAAAATATCTTCTTTTGACTTTGATAAAACAGTTGCTTTAAAGAAATTAAGTTCTCCATTTTTCATTTCTTCAAGTCCATAATAATGCCTTGATTTTGCTTTATAAAAAGGAATATTAGGAACTTTTAATTTATCAAACTTTATTACTTTTATATAGTCATCTAAATTAAATGAGTCAAGATTATATAAAAAATCAGCTACTTGGTTTTTAACTTGAGTTGTTCCACTTGTTAACCAAGCAAACAGAGTATTATAAAATTTATTATTTGCTAAGTCACTTTTTTTGCAACCAGTAATAGCAGATATGTTATTTATATCATCAGGACTTTTATATCTGTTAAAAATATATGTACATATTTTATTAGAAAATTCTATTGGATTAGATGGTCTAGCTTTACCATATCTAATTCTTGAAATATGTGAGGCATCAAATAAAATATATTTTGACATTTCATGAGTATTTATATTAAGTGATATTATTAACGTATTTAGGTTGTTACTAAAATTATTATAGTCAAAGTCATCATTTTGAAATGTACTATTAAAGTCATTTACTATTTTATCTAGAGTAAATTTGCTTTTTCCTTTTTCTTTGGCAATATTAAAAAGAGCTGTTGTTAACTTTTCATATTGTTCACTATTTTTTATAGGAGTTCTTTCACCACTTCTATATCTACTTATAACTGATCCAGTTAATCCTGATTCTATTGACAATTTTCTTGCGGTGCAGTCTAATTCTTCTAAATATCTGTTTAAAACTTCATTAAATTTCATAACTATCACTTCCATAAATACTATTATACTATATTTTTTTAATTATAAAAATAAGTTTCCACTAAAAGCATTGTTTTTTAAGGCAACTTTGTTGTCTTGTTTGTTTTTTTAACTTATAATAATAAATAGGAAGGAGGAGTACAATTTTATGAAGATTGGTAAATTTAATATTTCTAAAAAAAATCTTATTGTAATTGGTACTGTTGTTGTTTTTGTTATTGGATGTATTTTTATAGTTAATAAAGGGGGTAATAAAAGCTTGTTTTATAATCCTGATAAAAATATAAAAATAGTAAAATCAGAGGCCAGTAAAATAGAACTTGAAGATTATCAAACAAATGAGTTTTCTATAAAGAAACCAAAAGGATGGAAAGTTGATACAATTGGTGATTATATTCACTATACGATTAGAGTATATAATCCTGATAATCCAATCTATCAATTTTTCTTCAATATGAAATCTGAAGGTTATAACAAATCAGAAGATGCTAAAAGATGGCAACAAAAATACTATCCAAATGATATGTTTGCTAAAACTAGTGTAATAGCTACTAAAGATACTTTAGGATTTTATAAAATATTTAATGATTTAGGTACTTTGAATAATACAGCTGCATTTACATTCCCAACTTTAACAGATTTTACTGTAAGTGAGAATTTAGGTAAAGGCAGTTTAGGTGGAGATATGTTAAGGGCAACATTTAAAGATGCAAATGGCAAAGAAGGTGAAGGAATATTTACTGCTTATGTATATGATGTAGGTACTTATTATGTTTCAGAAAATATAATTTCTGGAAAACAAATAGATATACAATACTTAAATGTGTATGATACGATTTTTATTACCACACCAAAAGATGAATTTATAGATTGGGAAGATATACTAAATACTATTTGTTCTTCACTTAATTTTACAGATACATTTATAAATGGATTTAATCAACAACAAGATGCCGTTATGAAAAATTTCCAACAAATTAGAGCAATAGGTAATGAGATAAGTGATGGAATAATGGATTCATGGAATAAAAGAAATACATCTTTTGATATTATGAGTCAAAAACAAAGTGATGCCACACTTGGTTATGAAAGAGTTTATGATACTGAAACAAATGAAATATATAAGGCATATAATGGATTTAATGATGAATATGATGGAGAAAGATATAAAGCAGTAACTGACGATATGTATTTAAAAAAGACAAGCGGATATATAGAGAAGTAGGTGCAATATGAAGAATAAGAAAATTATTTATGTCATTATTGCTTTCATTGTATTAATAGGTTTTGTTTCTATAATTATTATTAAAAATAGAAAACAAGAATTAAATGATCATACTCCTCCAGAGGCAAGTTCAATAGTGGATGAACTTAAGAAGAAATATCCAGATAAAGAGTATCAAAAACTAAAGGGTGGAGAAATATTAACTGAAGATACTTCATTTAGTAAATATTCATTTATAACCAATAATTCTATTTATATTTTTAATTCACAAAAATTAGATAATGGAGAATTTGTTTATAAAAAAGTATATGATATAGATAAGAATATTAAGGTTATGAATATTACTCCAAATTTTGGAGCAGATATAAAGTTTTATGATTATAATGATACAATATATACCTTACATGATGACAATACGGATAATAAAGTTACAGATAGTTATGATATGTATTTGAATGCAAATTATAGTCTTAGCGATTATCTTAAATGGGAATATTCAACAGAGTTCCTTGGTAAAAAGATTGATTATGATTTTATGTCTGAATATGCTTATGTAAAAGATAATATTTTATATAGTAAAAACTATGGAAATGAAAAATATCCAACTATTGAAAAAATAAGTGGTAATTATGAGGGAGAAAAAGTAATTAAAATCTACAATGAGAGAATAGTAAAAACTGATAAGGGTTTTTATGAATTAATGAGTTACTTTGATACTAATTCAAACAAGAAAGTTACTACAACAGTTAAAATTAATATGTTAACTAAATACTACGATGAAATATTAACATTTACATATAAGTATGTAGTATTAAAAGATCATATACTTATACCTATAAATGATGTTATGGAAAACAGAGTAAGAGATTACTCATATGATTATTTCTTAAGTGGATTTAATTATATGAGTGAAGTTAGGTATGAGGAATGATGAAAGAATGTGATTAACAAATCCACAGGCAAGAGTTATTATAACTCAAAAATATAATAGAAAGAAGAAAATCAATCTATAGGATTTCTCCTAAGATTGATTATACGAGGAGGAAAAGATATAAAGAAAAGTAAATACTAATTGCTGCTGTATTAATGTTCTTATTTACTATGTGCATTGCACCAATAACTACATTTGCAGCAACCGCAATTGGTAAAGTAGAAATTAATGCTGTAAAATTTAATTATAATGCAGGAGATAAACCAGAATCTTATGCTATAAGAAGTGGTGACACTGCATATTACTATGATATAGAATACGAATATTGGGAGAAGATGGAAACTGCTGAAAATGGAGAACTTGTTCCAATTAAGTTTTGGTATTCTGATGATGATAAAAATAATGCTTTAGCACAAGACAAAAAAATAACTTCTTTTGAAGAAGGAAAGAGTTATATGTACACTATATCTTTGAAGGCAAGAGACGGATATACATTTGCTGATAATACAGAAGTTTATGTAAATGGTGAAAAAGTAAATACAATGAGTGTTGGACAAGATAAAAAGTCAATATTTGTTCCAGCGATAAAGACAATAAAACCAACTAAGCCAATACAAAAGCAAGAAATAGATGTTGTTGAAATTAATAATGTAACTTTAAAATTCAGTAATGGTGAGAAACCAGTATTTACTGGAACAATATCAGACGATAGATATAAATTTGTTTTTGAAGCATGGAGAACTAATGATGCAGGAATAAGTTCTGTAGATTGGTTTAATAATGATGATCATCTTGAATACTGGGGTGGAAAATTAATAACTATGTTTGATAAAAATAAAACATATACTTATGAATTAGCTTTAGTAACTACAGCTGAAGGTGGTGAGAAGTGGTTTTTTGGACAAAATACAAAATTAAAAATTAATGGACAAGAAGTTGGATATACATGTGGAAGCACTTATGATGAACAATCATTTAGTGTTGACACAAAAATAAGGATGATTCCTTCAACAAAAGAAATTACGAATGATAGAGAAGTAAAAGCGAGTATCCTATTTGATAAAGAAATTAGTAATGATTATGTATTAGATACTAAAAAAGTGGAAGTTAAAAAAGAACTTGCTGATCAAAATGTTAAATATTTAGTAGATATTAATGTATTAGAAAATGGTCAAGTAGTTAAAATTGATAATACCAAAATGAAAATAAGAATTGCTTTACCAGAAGAATTAAAAGGATACAAAAAATATGAAGTAGTATATATTTTAAATAATGAAATAAAAGAGACTATACCTGCTACTGTAGAAGATGGTTATATAGTGTTTGAAACAACCCATTTAAGTGAGTATGGAATAGTAGCAACAGAAAAGATAAATAATATAGAAAATCCACAAACTGGAGATAATATTGGATTCTATATAATAAGTGGAATCTTATCAATCGTAGGACTTACTGGAGCTGGAATCTTTTATAGAAGAAAACAAACAAATTAAACTGTGAGTTAGAGTTTTCTCTAACTCCTTTTTAATAAAAAAATAATGATAATATGAAGAAACGAAAATTAAAAATTAAGAAGAAACAAATAATCATTATTTCATGTGTTCTTCTAGTTATATTATTAGTAATAATATTAACAACTACGAACAATTTAAAAGTTGGAAGTAATAAAAATTGTAAAGCTCTTTATATTAATAGATTTGTTAATGTAACAAATTATAAAGATAAAAATAAAGTTGTTGTTAAGTTTGGAAATTATAAAGAACTTATAGCCTAATGTTTCATATACTAAAATAGGTGATAAATATGGCTTTAAAAGGTGTTGTTGTAGATGCTGGGCATGGTGGTAGTGATCCAGGTGCAAGCGGAAATGGAATTATTGAAAAGGATTTAACTCTTCTTATAAGTAAATACATGTATGACAGATTAAGGGAACTTGGTATTCCAGCATATATAACAAGAACTACGGATGAAACAATTGATTCGACAGAAAGAACAAATAGAATTAAGAATGCTTTTGGTACTTCTAAAGATGTTATAGTAATAAGTAATCACATTAATGCAGGTGGTGGAGATGGTGCAGAAGTAATATATGCACTTAGAAATAATTCTAATTTTTCAAATAAAATCTTAGATGAATTAGCAGCTTCTGGTCAAAACATAAGAAAAAACTATCAACAAAGGCTTCCGTCAAATCCTATAAAAGATTATTATTTTATACATAGAAATACTCCAGATACAGAAGCAGTTATTGTTGAATATGGATTTTTAGACTCCAAAGGTGATGATGTAGAGCAACTAAAAAATAATTATAATGATTATGCAGAAGCTGTAGTAAGAGCAATTACTGAATATAAAGGTTTACCTTATGTTGCACCTACTGAAAGTGATTTTTATACAGTACAAAAAGGTGATTCTTTATGGAAAATTGCAACAAAATTTGGTATAACTGTTGATGAACTAAAAGAACTTAATAACTTAAAAAATAATACTATAACAGTTGGACAAAATTTAAAAGTTAAATTAACTGAAGAAAAACCAATTGAGGACTACTTATTGTACACCGTTAAAAGTGGGGACTCTTTATGGAAAATTGCAAGTATGTATGATACAACTGTGGATACATTAATGAGTATTAATAATTTAAAAGGTACTACATTAACAATTAATCAACAATTACTTGTTCCTAAGAAAAAAGATATTGATATAGATATTAATAAAAATGATAAGGGAATATATTATACTGTTAAAAGTGGTGATACATTATATAAAATTGCATCTTCTTATAATGTTAGTGTGGATAAAATAAAAAGTGCTAATAAACTAAATAGCAACATTTTACAAATAGGGCAAATACTTTTAATTCCGGTTGAAACAACTGATGTAACAGAAACTACTCCATCTACTTCGAATGGTATTAGTTATGTAGTAGTTAAAGGAGATAATTTATACAACATTGCAAATAAGTATAAAGTTAGTGTAAGTGATATAAAATCATTAAATAATTTAAAATCAAATACTTTACAAATTGGTCAGATATTAAAGATACCTGGTACAGAAGCATATGCTAATTATACAGTTAAAAAAGGTGACTCTTTATGGAAAATTGCAAATACATATGGTGTTACAGTAAACGAATTAAAACAAGTTAATAATTTATCAGGTACTACTTTACAAATAGGGGATGTTTTATTAATACCTACAAAGTAAGTAATATAAATTAAAGAATTGTTGACTAAAATTATGGTTAATGGTTCTTTTTTAATGGTCTTTTTATTTATTATTTATTTTGGTGAATAAGTAGTGTGTAGTAATGAATTTATTCGTTGTTTATTTAAATAATTATTATAAAGCTTATTAACTTCTGTATTTTCAAAACATGTTTTAATTTTTGAATTTTCATCTATTTTATTTAATACTTCAATTCTCTTGGCTCTTACTTCTTCTAATTTATTGATATTAGGAAGTGGGTTACCTGCACCACCTATACATCCAGATGGGCATGCCATTACTTCTATAAAGTCAAAGTGTTCTTTGTTGTCTTTTATTTCTTTTAATACTTTTTCTATGTTTGTTAAACCAAATATAACTGCAATGTTTAAATCCTGATTTGCAATTTTAATGTTCATTTTTTTAATACTTTCGGTACTTCTAATGTTAGTAAATGTTAAGTTATTAACATTTTTATTTGATAACTTATAGTTAAGAGCACGTAAAGTTGAAATCATTACTCCACCAGTACTACCAAATATAACTCCACTTGAGGAAGTTTTTCCCATTAGGCTATCAAAATTACTATCTTTTAAAGTTTTAAAATCTATATTGTTTTCTCTTATCATCATTGCTAATTCAGTGGTTGTTAACATATAGTCTACATTTTTCAAATTATCGTTAGTTAGTTCTTTACGATTTGATTCATATTTTTTTGCTGTACATGGAACTATTCCAACAGTTATTATTTTTTCTTTAGGAATATTTTTAATTTCACTAAAGTAAGATTTTACTAGGGCCCCCATTATGCTATTTGGACTTTTTGTTGATGATAAGTTCTTTATTAATTCAGGATGTTTCATTTCTACATATTTTACCCATGCTGGACAGCAACTTGTAAACATTGGTAAATTTTTCTTTGTTTTTAATCTGTTCATTAGTTCTTTAGATTCTTCCATTATGGTAACATCTGATGCAAAGGCTGTATCTAAAATATAGTTAAATCCAATATTTTTTAATGCTGTAACCATTTTTCCTTCAGTGTTTTGTCCAGCATCCATGTTAAAACATTCACCTAAACTTGTTCTTACTGCAGGAGCGGTAAATGCAACTAATACGTTTTCTTTTTTGTTTATGATATTCATTACTTTTCTGTAGTTATATACTGGACACAAGGCACCAGTTGGACACATGGTTAAGCAGTTACCACAGTTAACGCATTCGTGTATGTTTTTATCTAAATTAAGCCCGGTTACTTTGTTACATGTTTTTGTACATATTCCACAATTTATACATTTTTCAATAATTCTATTTATACTAGGGTTTTTACTACTTATAAATACTTTCTTATTAGTACTTTCTAATTCTATATAGTTTTTGAAGTGACTTTTGTCTACCCCGCATTTAGGACAAAAATATACTGGGTTAGAGTATTCACTCTCTTCTACTATTGTATGACATAAATTACATATGTATTTCATATTACCACCTAGTATAATTTTATCATAAAGAGTAGTTAATTATCAATGTAGTTCTTTACAAATTCCTTTATTTGGTTCGTAAAAGCAATGATTTTTATATCTTCCAGCATAGTTTTGGTTAAACCAAGTATTTTTACATTTTTCGTTTGTTTTAGGTGCATAAAAGTATAGTGCATTAGTAGCAGGATGGTAGTATTCACCTTTTAATACACGGCGGGCTAAATCTTTTTCTCTTGTTGTACTAGAACTTTGAAAAAGACTTGATTTAGTTCCACTAAATTGATTTTTTTGATAAATAACATCTGTTATAGTTCTTGTATCTTTAAAGTCTAAACAGTTGGCAATAGCACGATTTACAACAACATTACCGACCATTAGCATTCCTAGGTCTCCTTCTGCAAGAGCTTCGGCACGCATAATTCTTGCACATAAATCAAGTTCTTTTTTTGAATAATTTATTAACATATATATTTCACCACAAATATTTTATTCTTAAAAACAATATTTATGTAATGTAATAATTGATTTGTTAATAAATAGTAGAATAGTTTGACAAACTAAAGAACGTATTATATAATTATAATAGATAGGTGAATGGTATGGGATATAAAGATGATTTAATTAAGGCAAGGGATATAACAGCTAGTAATTATCGTCAGGGTAAAATGAGCCCTTATGATGATCCTTTTAATGATACTTATTATGATCAAGAAGGATGGAATAAAGAGTTAACTGAAGCTGCATCAAAAGATGATAAGATTAAATATGAAGAATATTTAAAAAGACAAAGAGAAGAAAGAGAAGCTTATTATCGTGGTATGAGAACAGAACAAAGAGTTGATGCACTTGAGCGTGAATATGAAAATATGGATATTAATGAAAAAATTGAAGCAAGAAAAAAGGCAGAATATGAAAGATCTTTAAATAGACAGGAAACTATTAAGAAGGCAAGACAAAGGTATAAACAATTATCTAGTTTTCAAAGAGTTGTTACTGATGTATTCGGTAAAAATCCTGATAAGATTAATATAGACCATATGAGTGTAGAAAGTATTGATAATTTGTATGGAGGAAGAAACAAATAATGGAAGATGCAAATACTCTTTTTACTGAATATATGGATGCATTTAAAGAACTAGATATTTCTGAAAAAAGAATTGAGATAATTAATTCTATAAAAGAAGTTAGTGCTTTACTGGTTAAATTAGCTGATGACGATGGAATTAGTTTAAAGTGTTTAAATAGTAAAGAAATACTTAATTTTAAAAATGGTAGAGAGACTGAAGAAGAGTTTTTAGAGGCTTTGCTTGTTTATATCGAGAATTTTAAAGAAATGTTAGGACAATACTTGTTAAATAAGATATAGAGAAATGTTATAATTTCTCTTTTTTGATAAAAAAGTCTTTTTTTTTAAATAAAAGTGTGGTACAATTATAGGCATGTAGGGGCATCATATAGTGGTAGTATGTCAGTCTCCAAAACTGATCGCGAGGGTTCGAGTCCTTCTGCCCCTGCCATATAAATTGATGATTAAGAGGAGTAATATATTTTAGTTTAAAGAGAGTTAGTGTATGGTGTAAACTAATAATGAAAGTATATGAAGGTAGCTTATGAGTGTTTATTTGAAATAAAAGTAGAATAAAACGTGTTGTGCGCGTTAAGCATATAAGATAAAATTAAGGTGGTACCGCGAGTTATAATCGCCCTTTGGTAGCCACTTTTATTTTGGAGGTAAATTATGTTGGAAAAGAAATATGACCATAAGATGGTTGAAGAAGGAAAATATGAGAATTGGTTAAATCATAAGTATTTTGAAAGTGGGGATTTAAGTAAAAAACCTTATGCAATTGTTATTCCACCACCTAATGTTACAGGAAAACTTCATTTAGGTCATGCTTGGGATACTACATTACAAGATATTATTATAAGGTTTAAGAGAATGCAAGGGTATGATGCACTTTGGGTTCCTGGGATGGATCATGCTGGTATTGCTACTCAAGCAAAGGTTGATGCTAAATTAAAAGATATGGGAATTAATCCAAGAAGTTTAGAGAGGACTGAATGGTTAAAGTATGCTTGGGACTGGAAGAATGAGTATGCAGAAAATATTCATAAGCAGTGGGCTAAGATGGGTTTAAGTCTAGACTATACGAAGGAAAGATTTACACTTGATAGTGGATTAAGTGATGCTGTTAAATACGTTTTTGTAACTCTTTATAATGAAGGTTTAATTTATAGGGGAGAAAGAATTATAAATTGGGACCCACAGGCAATGACTGCTTTATCTAATGAAGAAGTTATTTATAAGGATGTTCCTGGTGCATTTTATCATATCAAGTATTTTATTGAAGGGACAAATGATTATTTGGAGGTTGCTACTACTAGACCTGAGACACTCTTTGGTGACACTGCTGTTGCTGTTAATCCTAATGATGAAAGATATAAGGATTTAATAGGAAAAAATGTAGTACTTCCTATAGTTAATAAACTTATTCCAATAATAGGAGATGAGCATGCTGACCCTGAGTTTGGGACAGGTATTGTTAAAATTACACCAGCACATGACCCTAATGACTTTGAAGTAGGTAATAGACATAATTTAGAGAGAATTATTGTAATTAATCCAGATGGTACAATGAATGAGAATGCTCTTGTTTATAATGGACTTGATAGATTTCTTTGTAGAAAGAAACTAGTAGAAGACTTAAAAAATAGTGGCTTACTAATTAGTGTAGAAGAGATTACTCACTCAGTTGGGCATTCTGAAAGAACTGGTGTCATGGTTGAACCATATTTATCTAAGCAATGGTTTGTTAAAATGAGACCACTAGCTGATAGGGTACTTGAAAATCAAAAGGATAAAGATAGTAAAGTTAATTTTGTTCCTGAAAGATTTGAAAAAATTATGAATCACTGGATGGAGATTACTTATGATTGGTGTATTTCTAGACAACTTTGGTGGGGACATAGAATTCCTGCTTGGTATAAAGGGGAAGAAGTTTACGTTGGAATGGAAGCGCCTACTGAAGATGGTTGGATACAAGATGAAGACGTACTTGATACATGGTTTAGTAGTGCACTTTGGCCATTTAGTACTTTAGGTTGGCCTGAAGAAACTGATTTGCTTAAGAGATATTACCCTAATAATGTGTTAGTAACAGGATATGATATTATACCTTTCTGGGTAAATAGAATGACTTTCCAAGGACTTCATTTTACAGGCAAAAGACCTTTTAAAGATTGCTTGATTCATGGACTTATTCGTGATAAAGAAGGAAGAAAAATGAGTAAAAGCTTGGGTAATGGGGTAGACCCAATGGATGTAATTGATGAGTATGGATGTGATGCGTTAAGGTATTTCTTATCAACAAGTAGTGCTCTAGGACAGGATTTAAGGTATGATGAAGAAAAGGTTAAGTCAACTTGGAACTTTATAAATAAGTTATGGAATGCTAGTAGGTTCTGTCTAATGAATATTGAAGACTTAAAGAGTTATGATTTTAGTGATTTAGATGTTCAAGATAAATGGATTCTAAGTAAATTAAATAAGGTGATTAGTAAGGTTACTAAGAATATGGAAAGTTATGAATTTAATAATGCTGGTGGGGAGTTATACAACTTTATATGGAGTGATTTTTGTGACTCTTATATAGAGATGAGTAAGTTTAGTTTAGATAGTGTTAGTACAAAGAGTACTTTGTGTTATGTTATTAGTGCAATTTTAAAAATGCTTCATCCATTTATGCCTTATGTAACTGATGAAATTTATAGCATGTTACCTATTAGGGATGCTGAAAATATTATGGTTAGTAGTTATCCTTTAGTAAATGAAGAATTTAACTTTGATAATGAAGAAAAGGAAACTGAAGAAATTATAGGTTTTATTGCTGCATTTAGAAATGTTAAACAGGAAAATGCTATAAGTAAAGATGCTAAAGTAATGGTTAATTTTGATAATTCTTTAATAAATAAAATGTTAAAATTAGATGGTAATTTGGTTAATGATAAACTTAGTATTAAAGAGTATAAAGTTAGTTATGGTAAGTTAGAAGCATTAATTTATTACGAAAAAGAAGTAACAGAAGAAGATATTTTGGCTAAAGAAAAACAAATTGAAAGTTTGAAAGCTTCAATTTTAAAGAGAGAGAAACTTTTAAGTAATGCTGGTTTTGTTAGTAAGGCACCAGAACAATTAGTAAGTGACGAGAAGAGAAAGCTTGAAGAAGAGAAAAAGTTACTTAGTACTTTAGAATAGGAAAAGTCTACCTAGTGGTGGACTTTTTACTTTTTGTTAATTAGTTAATGTCAACTTTTTGTTATGTAGATATTTAGATTGGTTGATTAAAAATATGGTATGTAGTAAAATTATGGTATAAGTGTTTATGGGAGAGAGGATTTATGTATACAATTGTTGATTATTTAAAATATTATAAAGATAGTAACTTTGATGAAGTAGGTTTTAATGTAATGGATAATTTATTTTTTAGTATTTTAGTATATTTACCTATTGAGAGTTTTGATAAAGTTAAAAGTTTTGATGAATTTTGTAATTATTCTATGAAGTACAAAAGTATTAAAACTAATAGTAGTTTAGCACATATTGCATTTGATTTACTTAAAGAAATAAATGGAAGTAAGAGGTATAAAAGTATTACTGTATCTAATTTTGTGAATTATAGGGATAATAATACTCAGTTTGGTGCTTCTAAATTTAAAATAGGAGATAAAACTATAATTGCTTATAAGGGAACTGATCATTCTAGTATAGGGTGGTATGAAAACTTTAGATTACTTTATTTGTTTCCAACTTATACACAGAGTGTTGCTTATGATTATTTAAAGAAAAATATTTTAAAGAGTGATAAAACTATTTATCTTTGTGGACATAGTAAGGGTGGTAATTTAAGTATTAGTAGTGCACTTTTGTGTGATAAAACTTTGTTAAAGAAAATTGTTAAAATATATAATTTTGATGGACCTGGAGTATTAAGTAAAGAATTTAATAGTGAGAGATTTAATATAATTAGTGAAAAATTAGTTAATATTATTCCAACTGGTTCAGTAATAGGAGCATTTCTTTATAATCAAGGGTATGATGTAGTGGAAAGTGTAAGTTCTTTATTCAATGAACATTATCCTAATTCCTGGTGTGTTTTTGGTACTAAGTTTGTTCATGGAAAACTTTCTAAAGTTAGTCAAAAATTACATGTTAGTACTACTAAAGGAGTAAGTGAATTAAATCAAAGTGATATAAGAGATGCTATTGAGAGTATTATTAATGTCTTAGGTAAAGAGGGTAAGTCTGACTTTGATTTTAGTTTTAATGATGTTAAAGAAATTATTAAAAATATGAAGGGTATTGATAAAAATGTATCACGTTTATTGATTACTATTTTATCTAATATGTTAAATTTGGGAAATTAAAAAGCCACACTTTTTGTGTGGTTTTAGTTTGAGTTAATTAGTTCGTAATATTCCCATTATAGATTTTTCTTCTTTAATTATAATAAGCTTAGTTTAACTAAAAATGTTTTATATTATTCTTATATTAGATGTTATTTATTTCAATTTTGTTAATGTTTTAGTTGATTAAGATGTAATTTAGTTAAAACTTTAAGTTAGGTTAAGAATGAACTTTTTGATATAACTTTTTTATTAAATACATTGATGTATATTTTACATGTAAAGTGTTTTTCTCTTGCTTTTCTTTTAAATGTTGTGTATACTTAGGTAAAGGTATGAGAAGTGAAAGGAAAAGGTTATACTCATATTTAGCGCCAGAACCATAGTGGTTGACGAGGTTAACAGTTATCGATTTTTCGGCGGGTGCTGTTACGGATAAGTAGTTCGTTAGAAGTATTACAAAAAGTAAAATCAATATTACAACAAAATATACTTCATGCTAAATTTTTTAGTATGGAGGAATTTTTATGTGTGGTATCATTGGATATGTAGGAGAAAAGAGATTTAGTATAGATGTAATTATAGATGGGCTTAAGCACTTAGAATACAGGGGTTATGACAGTGCTGGTATAGCTTATGTTAAAGATAATAATGTTGTAATAGAAAGGGAAGTAGGAAGAATTAGTAATCTAGAGAGTGTTCTTAAAAAAGACACTTCTCATATAGGAATCGGGCATACTAGATGGGCAACTCATGGTAAACCAACAAAAGAAAATGCTCATCCTCATAAGGTAGGAAATATCACTTTAGTACATAATGGAATTATTGATAATTTTATGGAGTTAAAAAGTGTTCTAATGAGTGAAGGCTACACTTTTAAAAGTGACACAGATACAGAAGTAGCTGCTGCTTACATTGATTCTTTATATAAAGAAAATAATGATATGATTAAGAGTTTAAGTATATGTGTTAATAAGTTTCTAGGTAGTTATGCTTTTGGTATTATTAATGAGTTAGAAACAGATGTATTATATGCTTTAAGAAAAGATAGTCCATTAATTATTGGAGTAGGAGAAAATGAAAACTTTATTGCAAGTGATGTGCCTTCTATTTTAAAGTATACTAATAAGTATATTGATATAGAGAATGACGAAATAGTTAAAATAACAAAAGATAAAGTTATTGTATATGATAAGAACTATAATATCATTAATAAAGAAATAAGCGTGTTTGAAGGGGATGCTAATTTAGTAGAGAAGAATGGTTATGAGACATACATGCTTAAAGAAATACATGAAGAAGCAGAAGTTATAAAGAAGACTAGTGAATCAAGTATTGACTTTGATATAACAAAGTATGATGAAATAGATATAGTCGCATGTGGAAGTGCATATCATGCTGGACTAGTTGGTAAATACATGATAGAAAAACTATGCAATATAAAAGTGAATGTATGTATTGCAAGTGAATACCAATACGATAAACATTTTTATAAAGGTAAAACTTTAGTTATAGCAATTAGTCAAAGTGGGGAAACTGCAGACACTAAAAAATGTGTTAATATTGCAAATGATATGGGTGTAGATACTTTAGGAATTGTTAACGTTAAGGGAAGCAGTATTGCTAGAATTTGTAAGCATGTTATATATACTTTGGCAGGTCCTGAAATAGCAGTAGCAACAACAAAAGCTTATTTAGCACAAATTACAACACTTATACTACTTGCAGTTAAAAATAGTAAGGAAAAAATAAATATTGAAGACTTACAAAAACTACCTTATTATATAGAAACTCTAATTAACAAAGATTATACTTCTCTTGCAAACATGCTAATGACAAAAGACGACATTTACTTTATTGGTAGAGCAATAGACTATGCACTTTGTATGGAAGGAAGTTTAAAATTAAAAGAAATTAGTTATATTCATAGTGAAGCGTATGCAGCAGGAGAGCTTAAACACGGGACAATTTCATTAATTAGTGAAGGAACACCTGTTATAGTAGTTGCAACGAGTGATGAGTTATACTTAAAAACTATAAGTAATGCTAAAGAAGTTAAAGCAAGAGGAGCTTATGTAATACTAGTAACTGATAAAGAAGTTATTAATGAAGGAGTGTATGATGAGTTAATAAGTATTCCTAAAGTAACTGAAGAATTAAGACCTATCTTAACAATTATACCTTTACAATTAATAAGTTATGAAGTTGCTAAGCTAAGGGGTAATGATATTGATAAACCTAAGAATTTAGCTAAGAGTGTTACAGTGGAGTAGGTTATTGAAAGTCTCTATTATTAGAGACTTTTTTAATTTATTATATGATTTTTCAGAAAAGTATAGTGTAATGTTAAATAAGAGAAGGTGGTTTCCATGTTTAAAATTATTATTATTTTTACAGGGTTTCTAATATTTTGTTATATTAATAAAGATAAAACTTTAAAAGATTTTAAAGAACACATATTTAAAAACGAAAATCAATTATAAAATAAAGAAGACCTAACAACAATTTGTTAGGCTTTTTCTTTATCTTCTATCATTTAAAGTAATACCAATTTCCTTTAATTCATCTCTAATCTTGTCAGACTCAGCATATTTTTTTTCTTCTCTATACTTATTTCTAATACTTTGTATAATGTTAATTAACTCAGCTTCCTTATTAGAACTTGTTTCTGTAAAAGATATACCTAAAATATCTCCAGCATACTCGCTTATGAAATTATTATAACTTATTAGTTTATCAATATTTTTACTTGTTTGAAGTTCAGTATTTGCAAGCTTAATTATCTCATATAAATAAGTAATTGCAAGTCCAGTGTTAAAGTCGTCATCCATTGCTTCAGTAAACTTCTTTTTTAGGCTGATAACTGTTTCATCATCAGTTACATGTTTATCAACATCTTTAATAGCATTTCTTAAATTATTAACAGTTTCACTAACTTTCTTAAATTGTTTTTCAGTATCAAGTAGTTGTTCATCATTAAAATCTGTTGGCTTTCTATAATGGTTTTGTAGTATATAGAAACGTACTACCATTGGATTATATTTTTTAAATAAGTCATCAAGAGTTATAAAGTTTCCTAAACTCTTT
>ULNB01041371.1_pt1 | contig 71398 bp, 58 predicted proteins | sample 1951811 | NCBI WGS metagenome assembly ULNB01 (sample SAMEA4835566, study PRJEB28245) | human gut metagenome | biome: gut microbiome; material: fecal sample | place: Denmark | collected 2008
TTTAACTGGTCCCGATTTTAACGGGACACTAATTTCTTCAGATAAATAGCGATGGGATGTAAATATTCATCTCCCTCATGGGCAATGCCATTTAATTTGCAAATGGTGTTGCCTTCGTCCAGGTCTACGTTTCCTATATAGATACGGTTAGTGCCGTGAAGTTCTGGAAAAGGAGCGTAATTCACCTCAAACTGGCGATTACCGATGCTAATATTTATAGTTCCTTTATCATGGTCTGTAGAGGTGTTATAGTCGAGGTAGATTTCATACGAAGTCTTTTTATTAAGTCGAAGATTCCATGTAATTTTCTGCGAGTTGTTTGTCCATCCCTTAATATAGTTGCGGTTAGGCTTCCCGTCACCATAGCTCAATCCTTGGCTGATATATTCGGCATCAAATGTGTAAAGCGTATTGTCGTCTTTTTCATCCAATAACCTTATAGTATTAGGATCCTTCATGTTTTTTAATACGAGAGCGATGACTGTATTTATGGTGTCAAGAGGGGCTTTGGGTAGACTTATTTCCACATCCTTACTGTTTATGCGATGAATTTTAATCTTAGCTTTAGGTTGAGCTATAGCCCATGCCTTTTGGATGTCAGATCGTAGTCCCCCTATGATGATTTTATTTTTCCATTGATAGATGTGAGCATAAAGAGTATCTCCTTTCTGCGTAGTTACGCCCCAGCTTTGTATGGGTAGTCCCGAAGGATGCGATCCATATACAGCTATGCCATTGTTTTTTAACCATTTACCAATACCTTTGAATATATATATATCCCGATAATCCCATTTGCCATTGCCCATTGGTCCAACATTCATCAATATGTTGCCGCCCTTAGATGCAGCAGTGCACAATAGTCGTATAAAGTATTTTATAGGCTTCCTAACGGTGTCTACCTTACTGTAGCCATACGACTCATTAGTGGTAGGTATCGACTCCCATGCTCCTTTCGTTGGGTGGAAAAACGCAGCTCTGTCACCAGTATTACTATAATCGCCCAAATTTTGTCCATCAAATCGTACGAGTCGACCGTTAATAACGATATTATTGTCTTTATCTACCTCTCTTATGGCCTTAAGTATTTTGATATTTAAGTAGAGAGGAAGCTTATTCGGCGTATCAAACCATAAAATATCAGGGTGATATTTATGAATAAGTTCTTTAATTTGTGGTATAGATTTCTCTTGTACATATTTCTCGGCATTCTTAAGGAAATCCCTCTTTGAACTATTCCACCAATTATCCCCTCCTGGATTATCATAATCCCAGTTATTACCTGGTGCATTAGGATCCTCCCAATCAAAGGCATGTGAATAATAGAATCCAAATTTAATGCCATATTTATGGGCAGCTTTGCTGAGAGCCTCCATCGGGTCCTTACCCCATTTAGTCATCCTAATATCGTAAGGATACGCATCAGAAGGGTACATAGCAAAACCATCGTGGTGTTTTGCTGTAATGATGAAATATTTCATACCGGCAGCTTTGACGTATTGCATCCATTCGTCAGCATCAAATCCAACAGGATTAAACGTTGACACAAGTTCCTTTTTATATTGCTCTAAAGGAATACGCTCTTTACGCATTAAATGTTCCGAGTATCCAAATACTTTCTTGCCATGCCAAATTCCACCCGGCTCTGAGTATACTCCCCAGTGAACGAAGCATCCGAACTAAGCTTCATTATACCATGACATGCGATTCTTATAGTTTTTTTGTGAGGCAGTCCACCATCCGTCTTTTGCTTCGATGATGGCAACGCGATCTTGTGGTAATTGTGTACTATTAGGAATTACTATTCGCTGTTCATCAATTGGCTGTGCTAATAATATCATGCTATTAGCCATGACTATTAGTGTTAAAAGAATCATTTTCATTTCCATCTTGATTATATGATTTTTATTGTTTGCCCTTTATGGGTTTCTATCTTTTTTATCACTGTTTCTTTTGCAATGCGATAATGCAGTGTACCACCTGCTGTTGATGTGACAGAAAAAGTTGTGACTTTACCTGCTTTCCATATAATATTTATCACAAATCCACCGCGTGCCCTAATACCTTCGAGTTGCCCATCAGGCCATTCGGTTGGTAGTGCAGGAAGGATATGAATATACCCAGCATGACTCTGCACGAGCATTTCTGAAATACCTGCTGCCGCACCAAAGTTACCATCTATCTGGAAAGGAGGGTGGGCATCTAAAAGGTTGGCATACACGCCACCACCATTCATGACCGTTGATGTTGTGTCTACATAATTGAGACCTTTTTTTAGCATTTTTAGAGCGTGATTGCCATCGAAAAGACGTGCCCACAAATTTACCTTCCACGCCATAGACCATCCTGTGCCGTCATCTCCTCTTAATTCAAGAGTTTTCCTGCAAGCATCAGCAAGTGCCTTATCTCGGCCTGGTAATATCTCTCTTCCGGGATGTAAAGCAAAAAGGTGAGAAACATGCCGATGATTAATATCTGTCTCTTCATATTCTTCTCCCCATTCCAGTAATTGTCCTTTGGAACCGACTTGAAGTGGTTGTAGGTTGGTCTTTACACTTTCTAATTGTTGACGAAATTCTTTGTCTATGCCGAGAACCTTAGATGCTTCGATGCAATTGGTGAACAAATCCCATGTAATACCGAGGTCCATACCAGAATTCTTGCAGATATTGCCTCTTTGTTTTTCTCCATCTTTATTTATATAATAAAATTCATTTTCAGGAGATGTTGATGGATTAGTAATCCATCGGCCTGTTTTATCATCCCTCTGCAGCCATTGCAATAGGAATTCAGCAGCACCTTTCATTAGAGGATAAGCGGTTTCTGAGAGGAAATTTTTATCCAGATTAAATGCATAGTGTTCCCAGAGATGGCGTACAAGCCACGCTCCTGCCATTGGCCAGCAACTCCATCGGGATGTTCCTTTTGGGTCTTTATTATAGCCGCCTGTTGGCGCCGTTTGTCCCCAAATATCTGTATTATGATGCACCACCCATCCCTTATCAATACCATAATTAATATGAGCGGTTTTTGTGCCATTAATAGCTAGCCGTTTTATAAAATCGAATAGAGGGAGGACGCACTCGCTAAGGTTGGCTTCTTCTGCTATCCAATAGTTCATCTCAAGATTGATATTCGTAGTGTAGTTACTGCCCCAAGGTGGTTGTATTCTATTATTCCAAATTCCTTGTAAATTGGCTGGCAGCCCTCCGGGTCTTGATGATGCAATCATTAAATATCTACCATACTGATAAAAGAGTTCTATAAGTCCGTTATCATTGGAAGCCAATGCATAAGAACGTAATCTTTCGTCTGTTGTCATTTTCTCTTTGGCAGGATTGATGCTGCCCAACGAAATGTTGACCCGATCAAATAAACTTTGATAATCATGAAGATGCCGTTTGAGTATTTGGGAATAAGATAATGTACAGTTGTTGAGCTTAACATCTTTTTTTAGAAAATCTGTAGCTGCAAAAAATAAAATAACTACTTCATTTGCTTTCCTTATTGATAGATAATTACGACTGGAAGTACATACCCCACCAGTTATATTTGCTCTCAGTTTTGCCAGAAAGCGAATTCCTAACTGGTTGCTGTATTTTATTTGATCAAGGTCGTAATTGCGATTCGCCACATAATAGGGCGCTCTACCTTCTATTAAAAGTTCATAGTTAGATACAGCCTTAGTCTCAGCCCAAAGATCACTTTTTAAGTTAATGTCGATGGATATACTGTTGGGTTGGCTTGCTGTGATATGGACTACCATTATTTGATCTGGGTAGGAAATAAATGATTCCCTGCGATACTTGATACCATTAATAGTATAATCTACAGTTGATATGGCAGTATTGAGGTCTAAACTTCTTATGTAGTTTTCTGTCTTTCCATCTGATAGTTGATGGAGATTGAGAATACCCAACGGGAGATACCTTGCTGTATATGGACCTTGTGCATTTTCTTTCCATAATAGAGAGGCTAATGCATAATCACCATTGTTGACGGCTTCCCTTATTTTAGGAAGAGCTGCTATGGCTTTCGAATTATTCCACTCATGAGGATATCCCGACCATAAAGTCTCTTCGTTGAGTTGATATTCCTCGTTTATTGGATCACCGTATACCATAGCACCAATTCTCCCATTTCCTATAGGTAGTGCTTCTTCCCATTTGCTCGCGGGTTGTGTATAAATAAGTTTATACTCCTTCCCTGTACTTGTAAGACAAGAAAGAAGTAACCATTCCGATATTAGAATAATCTTATTTAATGCCATAACAACTCTCTTTAAATATTTATTGTTTTGCAAATATAAAGTATATGCTATAATTATTTTTGCAAAAATTCTTGTAAAAAATGGTAATGTAAGTTTAGTGAATTTCCTTATAATAATTTGACTGATTTTTACAAAAGAAGCTATCGTTATCAGTAAAAAGAAAGTGCTAATTAGCTGTTATAATCAACAAACTGTTTACTTGGAATTGGTATATAATAAGAATATCCAAAGGCAAGAAAAATTTTATAGAGAGGCTTTACATGATAGTATGCTTTGCAACTGAAATGGTATTCACAGTTTCCATTTCAGTTGTAGGGTCAAGTCTGTTTGGCTGCTATGATCAATTTTCTGTAGACCACTGCCAATGGCATTCCTGTCGAAATAATCTGTTGTCGCCAGTTTGACAATGAAGGTAAGTCGTGGCATGACTTTGACCTGGGTAATCATGGCATACCGGATCCCTTCTCCAAAGAAAGATGGAAAGGAGAAATTGTAGAGGGTGCTGCGCTCGTAGACATAGATGCGACTGAGATAGTCATCTGTATGGAAATACCCGAAGAGGGCATGAACCATCCATTTCTGACTTGTATAGCCGATGTTCTCGCTCGTCATCCATCCCAAACTTTTTCCTCCATATTGGCAATAGGAGACATCTCCTTGGGTCTTGACGGTCCAGGTAGGATTGCTCCATTGGGCAGAGATCCTCCCTCGTTGCTCATTCTTCCAGACGAGTCCTTCGCCAAGTGGATTATCTTTTTCCTTTCTTTTCAGCCTATACTTCACCTGAAGGGTCCAAGGATGAGATTGCCAACAAATAGATAGGAGATAGTCGCGGGCATGCGAGGGAGCACTGGTTTGGTACTTTTGCCATGCAAAATAGGCAATGTCTGTATATGCCATGAGGGAGAGGTGTTGGATGGGAGTCCAGTTGGCTCCGATATATATTCCACTTTCGTTCTGGATGGAGCCGCCTTCATTGAAGCTCTGGCTGTATAAGGAATAGTAACGATAAGAGTAGAAACGTTGCAATGCCACCAAAGAGAAATCAGAGGAGAGCATGACGCTGGTATTGTTTAATGTCGCCCAAGCATGACAATTCCCCGTGGCAGTTTCTCCTTGAAACGTAAATCGTCGGCTGATATATCCATAGTCAATGCTTGCATTCCAGAAGGATTTCCCTTGAGGATAATAACGGCGAAAAGGCTGCTGGGTGATAGGCTTCAGCTCTTTGCTCAAAGAGTAATATAACCCTGTACATCCTATATGGAACCCGTTGAGGAAATAGTGTAGGTTGCCGCCCGAAAGGAATTGTGAGGCATTGTGTTTCTTGTCGATTTCCTTTTGAGTGCGGTGATAGCCTGTTTTTAGGATAGTCTGGATAGCCGTCCCCTCTTTATTTAAGGTGGCGTCAAAGTCCCGGCAAGATATGAACCCAGTAAGGTCAAGTCCTTTTGAAAGAGATACTGTCGCGGCAGTCCCCTGCAGGTAATTGCTTTCCGATCGGGATACATGCCCGCGGATCTCGTTTGAAGATCTTCCTAAAGCACTTAACGTAGTCATCTTGCCAAATCCCAGGTCGTTGTTTAGTACCAGTCCGACCCCACATCTCATCCGGTACCTTCCCACCACGAGTGACTTTAGCCTGCCTAATTTCCTGAGGGCGACATAGAAGGAATAGTAGTCATATCCCCATTTGTTCTGGCGTGACAGGAAAGGCTCCCCAGCATCCTGAGAGCCGATCAAGCCTACTTTAAAATACGTACCGTAGTTGAAGGTGTACCTGAGCCAATGCTTGTAAGGGTATCCCAAATATGCGTCTTTGTCCCCTTCTCGTTGGTAGAAGGGGATATGGATAGTCCCTAAGAGTTCGTTTTTCCCCTCATGCAGGATCTTTTTCAAAGGCGGATAGCCTCGTCTCTCTTCAGTCCCGACATAGACGAAATAAGAGAGCAATTGCCGATGTGCGTAGTCTAAAGACTCGATCATCATCAGTTCGTTAAGCGATTGCATGGGGGCATATCGGTACAGATACTCACAGATCTCTTCAATCTGCTGGGCGTTCAGGATGGGTATTCGCTCTAAGTCCTCCCGCGTGGCAGTGTTTAGGTTGATCGGGTGTGCTGCGAGGTCGCTCAGAACCTCGTAGGTGGATTCCTGTAATTCGGCATCTTCGTCCTCTGGGGAAATCAATTCTTCATAAAGCCTTTCCCACTTTTGCTGGTTTTGTGCTACTGTATATATAGTAAATAGTACCATCGTAGCAGTTAATAATAGTTTCTTCATGCTTTCATGAGGTTTTAGCAGTTACTTCCGCAAAGTTAGTTTGATTTTATTAATAAAGCAAATAAAATACAATTTATTTCTTGAAATGGGAAAATATAGCTACTTTTGCGCTGTACAATGAAGATAAAAGGTGTATTATTGTTATTTTTGTCCTGTCTTGTAGCCTTGCAGGTCAAGGCGCAGGTTCAGGTGGGCAGCGACCGACCGGGTTATGTCAATCCTGAGGATCGGGAGGTCGACATGGATAATCCTACCTTCGTGCCGATGGTGAAAGTGGGAAAGGTATTGTTAGGCAAGGATAGTATCCAGTATGTCGAAATGAATAATGTCTATGTTTACCCACCCTTTATCTTTAAGAATGCACAGCAGCGGGCTGCTTTTAATAGGTTGGTTTACAATGTGAAAAAAGTTCTGCCCATTGCCAAGGAAGTGAATCAAATTATCATTGAGACTTACGAGTATTTAGAGACTTTGCCGAATAAAAAGGCAAAGGATGAGCATATGAAGCGGGTGGAGAAAGGTATCAGACAGGAATATACTCCCAGAATGAAAAAGTTGACTTACCAACAGGGTAAGTTGTTGATCAAGTTAGTCTACCGGGAGTGTAATTCCTCTTCCTATAATCTAATCCAAGCATTCTTGGGTCCTGTCAAGGCAGGTTTCTATCAGGCTTTTGCCTGGGTGTTTGGCGCCAGCCTGAAGAAGACCTACGATCCAACCGGCGTTGACCGCCTCACAGAACGCGTTGTCCTGATGGTTGAGGCGGGTCAACTCTGATGCTTTTTTATTTGGGGACGGATTCAGAATAAATAACCTGAACCATGGTCTGTCCTACAGCTTTCAAAGTGTTCTTGTCGATATTCTCCATGTTGTCCGCAAGGGTATGCCATGTAGGACCGAAGCTGCTTTGTTGGCAGTCAGGATAATAGGGGATAACGTCAATGGTCGGTATTTTAGCTACTTGGTTGACAGGGATATGATCGTCGGTGATCATACCGCCATCGCTTTTCGGGAAGAAAGACCCATAACCCGCTTTCCTTGCAGCACTCCATACTTTCTTGACAATTTCCGGGGCATATTGCTTTGACATGCCTTCTTGGTAGAATTTTGCGCCCAAGCCTCCTACCATATCCAATAAGATCCCGTATCTTGCCTCATATCCTTGTGGAAGGTGGGCAGCAAAGTACTGTGCGCCTAATGCCCAGCTATTGTCGTCCTGGTTCCCGCTCCATTGTGGCGATCCCCAGTCTTCTGTGTCGAAGCATACGAAGTCGATGCCGATGTTGACTTTCTCTTTCTGCAAGAGCCTTGCTAACTCGATCATGACCGCAACGCCACTGGCAGCATCGTTGGCGGCAAGGATGGGCTTATGCCAGTTGGCAGAGTCGGGGTCATTGTCTGCCCACGGCCTGCTATCCCAATGGGCGCAGAACAGGATCCGTGTCGTAGACTCAGGCTGATACTGTGCGATGATATTCGTACTCTTCAAGATTGTGCCGTCATAGCCTTGCAGGTCAGCATCCTGCAATGTGACCGTACAACCGTATTGCTTGAACTTGCCAATAATCCATTGCTTGCATTTCTCGTGCCCAGGAGAGTTCATTTCCCTTGGTCCGAAATCACATTGTGCCTTCGTGAAGGCATAGGCGGAATCGGCATTGAATGCCGGTCCTACGGGATTCACTTTCTCTGCCTCTTCCGTATCTTCCACTGCTGCGGAAGCAGTGGCGCGTTTATGCTCTATGATAAATACGATCCCTAAAGCGAAGAGCAAGAGGATCGCTACGATAGACTTTATTCTTTTCTTTCCCATAATCAACTCTTGAAATTTTGTACTTGTGACATCACTCTCAGCCAGTTGCCTCCCCAGATCCTCGCAATATCACGCTCGCTGTACTTACGGCGTAGCAGTTGAAGCGTGAACTGGATGAGCTCGCTGCTATTTTCCATACCTATTACCCCGCCATCCCCATCGAAATCGGTGCCGATGCCGATATGGTCGATGCCCATGACGCAGATGGCGTGTTCTAAGTGATCAATGACATCTAAGATGCAGGCTTCTCCATCCTGTCTGAGGAAAGCAGGATAAAGCGTGATCTGCACGACACCACCTTTCTGTGCCATTGCGCGTAATTGGTCGTCATCCAAGTTGCGAGGATGATCACAGAGGGCTCGACAGCTGCTATGACTGCATACGATAGGGGTCCGGCTGATCTGCAACGCGTCATAGAAGCTCTTCTCGCTTGCATGGCTCAGGTCGACCATGATGCCATTCCTGTTCATCTCTTCGATGATCCTTGCACCAAACTGGCTGACACCGTTATGGGTATTGCAGCCTTTGGCACTGTCACAGATATCATTATCCCCATTGTGGCATAAGGTGATGTAGACCACTCCTCGCTGTGCGAAGTGCTTGACATTTGCTATATCATGATTCAGTGCCAATCCATTCTCAATTCCAAATAGGATAGACTTACGGCCTTTCCGCTTGTCTTCATAGAGATCGGCAGGAGTCCGGGCTATGCTGAGATAATCTCCATTGTCCTTGACCATATCCTCAATCTTGTCGAAGATAAGGTCGGCATATTCCGTTGGGCTTTTTACGTCAAATGGAACCTTCGATGAGAAAGTCTCCCCCATTTTTGGCTGCGGTAGATATGCAGCCATGACGACTGCGTCCTGATGACCTTCCGTCATCTTTTGCAGGTCAACTCGTATCTTATTGTCCCGACGGTTCAGTTGTATACCTTTGGAGAGGAACATAGGAGTGTCGCAATGGGAGTCGAGTGTCAAGATGCGTTCGTGTAATTGTTTCGCAACATGGAAATTGTGAGCTTGCTCTACCAACCATTTGAAGAGAGGCAGTCCTTCTTCCTTCAAGTCTTCCGGATGCCATTGTACGCCCATAATACATTTATACTCACTACTTTCCATTGCTTCGATCGTGCCATCAGGAGCTTGGGCGGTAGCACGAAACTTTCTACCGGTGTCGGCTACTGCCTGATGATGGAAGGAATTGACATAGATCCTTTCCTGCTGATAAAGATGATACAAGATAGATCCCTTATCCACTTGAATACTATGTGTTGGCTCGTCCCGACCTGCATCCTGACTATGCTTGATGAGGTTTCTGCCATCGTTGATGTCCTGCCTGACTTTTCCGCCTAAGGCTATCGCCAGTGTTTGGATGCCCCGGCATATACCTAACATAGGGATTTGCCGATCGTAAGCAAGGCGGGTAATGAGTAGTTCTGGCAGATCGCGGACAGCATTGATTCCATGCAATTGGGGAGATGGCTCTTCCTTCATCCATAGTGGATTGAAATCAGCTCCGCCTGTCAATAGCAATCCATCAATATGGGCAAGGGTATTGACGATGGCATCCTTCTCTCGGATAGGCGGAATGAGCACAGGAGTGCCGCCTGCAGCCACGACCTGTTCATAATAATGCTGATGCAAGACTACATCGCCATTGGCATAATTAGCAGTAATGCCAATCATCGGTTGATGCCTGGCTTCCGGGTAAGTCGCATAGACCTTATCTAAATGCGACTGAAGGTCGAAAGACTCCATAAGCTTTATTGGGCGGTATCGTCAATGTTCACAGGAATTTCACGCTTAATGCTCTGCTCAAGAGAAATAAGAGTTTCTGTAGAAACGACACCGGGAATGCTCTGCAGTTTATTGTTCAACAAATCCATCAGTTGCTCATTGTCGCGTGCATAGAGTTTGAGCAGCATGGTATAAGGACCAGTCGTAAAATGGCATTCCACGATTTCCGGTATGTTGACAAGACGTGATACGACATTCTTGTACATACTGCCACGCTCCAGATTCAGTCCGACATAAGTGCAGGTGGAATATCCGAGGCTTTTGGGGTTTACATCAAAGCCACTGCCCGTTATGATGCCGTTTTCCATCAGGTGTTGTACGCGCTGATGGATAGCTGCACGGGATACATTACATTCTGCGGCGACATCCTTAAACGGGATACGTGCATTCTTAGAAAGTATGCTTAAAATTTTCTTGTCAAGATTGTCAATCTTATCCATTCCAAAGTTTATGTTATTATACTTAATGTCTGATTTTGTTAGCAAAAATAGGCAATTAAAATGAGACGGACAACATTTTGTGAGAAAATTTGTAGATAAATGCGCAGATTGATATATAGAAACAAAAAAGCAGGCCTTTTAGACCTGCTTTTCTATCGATTTTGTTATTTTCTTCTTCTTGAAGAACTTGACTTGCTACTTTTCTTTTTGGTCGATGTTGTCGTAGCTTTTGTCGTTGTCTCTACCTTAGGAGCTGGCTTTTCAATGTCCACTAGTTCTACCGTGAAAATCAAGGCAGAATAAGGCTTGATCTGACCAGCCTGGCGACCTCCGTATGCCAATTGCTGTGGAATATAGAGTTCCCATTTACTTCCTACCGGCATCATGGACAATGCTTCTGTCCATCCCTTGATGACCTGATTGCATTGGAATGTAGCCGTTTGCGGATTACGCTTGTAACTACTATCAAACACGGTCCCGTCGATCATCTTTCCCTCGTATTTTACCTTTACCTTGTCCGTTGGCTGTGGGATAGGACCATTTCCTGCAGTGATAATCTTATACTGAAGGCCATCGGCGGTTGTCTTGACCCCTTCCTTCTTGGCATTCTCAGCCAGCCATTCATCGTTTACCTTCTTATATGCGGAGTCCCGTATTGCCTTGTCCTCGTTCAGGCGCATCTCGAAAGTGTTCTGCGCTGTTTCTGTATTGAAATAAGAATGGTCTCTCAATAGGGAAGCGACAAAGCCCTGGACAAACATCCTTGAGTCAATGCTGTCCTTAGTGCCTTCAAACTGTTTCTTTACATTCGGAAGAATACGGTTTTCAATCATTTGGGCGAGCATGGCTCCTGCCGTATAGGCAATGAACTTGGGATCCTTCGACTTCCCGATGCCCTCCTTGATACCTAATGCAACATGGTTTAAGTAGGTAGTGTCCACCTGGTACTGCTGTTGAAGGTATTGCTCCACGCCTTGTGTGTAGCTCATCCCTGCTGCATAGCTAATGGAGTCGATACGTGTATTCAAAGACAGAGGCGCAGCCGGTTGTTCCTGCTGCTGGACGTTCTTCTTGTCCTTCTTCTTGTCAGCAAAAGCTGCATTAAAAGAAGCACCCGCCAAAATGACGAGTGCCAATACTATGATTTTCTTCATTTCCTGTTAAGCGAAATTATTTGTTTTCAACTGAAAGGAGCTCGATCTTGAAGATCAGGGCAGAGAAAGGCTTGATCTGACCCTGCTCACGCTCGCCGTATGCCAATTGCTGTGGGATGTATACTTCCCATACGCTGCCTACTGGCATGTGTACCAAAGCATCTGTCCAGCCCTTGATCACCTGATTGGCGCGCAGTGTAATAGGCTCTCCGCGCTTGTAGGAGCTGTCGAAGACTTTCCCGTCTATTGTACGACCCTCATACTGAACCTTTACCATGGATGTATCCTTAGGCATAGGACCGCTTCCTTCCTTGATTACTTTGTATTGTACTCCAGAAGGCAAGGTCTTTACTCCAGCCTTATTCTTGTTGGCTGCCAAGAATTTCTCTCCAGCAGTCTTGTTGGCACCATATTGCTTCTCCATGTTCTTGGCTTTTATTTCCATCATCTTAGCCTGGGCGATCTGCTGTGCCTGGTCCATTGTCATCAATGCTTTTCCTCCACGAGTAGACGTTACAAAACCTGCCATGAAGTTTTTCAGGGAGATAGTCTTTGTGGAATCTTGACCGAACACTTCGGTATTAATGCCTTTGATCATACGGTTGCTGATCTGCTGGCCAATCTGGATACCAGCATAATAAGCAGCCTTGCGCTTGTCATCTCCAGCATTTGCGCCATCGTTCAGACCTTTGACGAACTCATCCATGTAAGTCGTGTCGACGCCCATGTTGGAAACCAAGAACTCTTTCAATCCTTGTGATTGGGCAACACCCATTGCATAACTCATTGTGTCGACATCGGTTTTGAGATCAGCCTTAGGGGTTGAATTACCACACGATGTCATCGTTGCAGCTGCTATTGCCACAACGGCTACGATTGATAATTTTTTCATTTCTATCTTCACTTTAGTATTTCTCTATTAGATGACTTCTATCAGTTCTACATCGAAGATCAATGCGGAGAATGGAGGTATTGAGGCTCCGGCACCACGCTCCCCGTATCCTAAGTGATAGGGGATAAAGAAACGATATTTCGCGCCTTCTTGCATGAGCTGCAATCCTTCTGTCCAGCCAGCGATCACCTGGTTTAATGGGAAGGTAGCAGGTTCTCCGCGTTGGATGCTACTGTCAAACAAGGTACCATCTACAAGCATGCCTTCATAATGGCATTTTACCTGATCGGTAGCCTTGGGCTTCTTGCCGTTTCCTTCTTTTAGCACTTTATATTGTAAACCGCTGGGAAGGGTGACAACACCTTCCTTCTTGGCATTTTCCGCCAGGTAATTCTCACCCATTTCCTTGGCTGCTTTCCCTTTTTCTGCAGCGGCAGTCTTTTGCTTTTCTTCCTGCTTCTCAAAGAATTCCTGTACGATGGCTTGCGCCTCGCGGTCTCCGATTTGTGGCTCCTTTCCGGCAATAATGTCTTTAATGGCAAGGGCAAAGTCGTCTATATTCAAATCGTTTGCACCCATTTGAGCTAATTGTCGGCCAATACCAAGACCTAAAGCGTAACTTACTTTATCCATTTATTTATTCGTTATAATTAATTATAGATTATGCAAAGGTACTATTTTTCTCGGACAGAAGGATGTTTATTGGGGAAATTTTTGTAAATTTGTGCATTGTTAGTGCATGTCAATACCTTGAATATGAAAAAGATCGTATTTTTAACGGGTGCAGGAATGTCGGTAGAAAGTGGCTTTAAGACTTTCCGGGGTTCCGATGGGTTATGGGAGAATTATCCTGTTGACCAAGTGGCTTCTCATGGTGGCTGGGAAGCAGATCCTACTTTAGTGACAAATTTTTACAATATGTTGCGAAAGAAACTTTATGCTGCACAGCCTAATATGGGTCATCTGTTGGTGGCCGGATTAGAGAAAGACTATGATGTTACCGTGGTCACGCAGAACGTAGATAACTTGCATGAGCGTGCAGGCTCTTCCCATGTGATTCATTTGCATGGAGAATTGAGCAAGGTATGCTCCAGCGATGATCCTTATAACCCACAATTTATTAAAGAATTGCCGGAGGAGAACTGCCAAGTAGTACCAGGGACAAAGGCAGGCGATGGCTCATTGCTTCGTCCTTTTATCGTGTTCTTTGGAGAGGCAGTCCCTATGATTGAACCTGCGGCCGAGGCTGTGCAACAAGCGGATATCTTTGTGATTATTGGCACATCGCTGAATGTGTACCCCGCCGCTGGATTAGTGCGGTACGTACGCCCCGGTGCTCCTATCTATCTGATTGACCCAGAGCCTGTTATGGCAGATGTAGATGGCCGTGTAAAGCATATTCAGAAGGGAGCTTCGGAGGGCATGAAAGACTTGGTTGCCCTCCTGAAAGAATAGGGAATTCCCTAAGTTCAAATAGGCAAAATCCATTTAGGCTCTTATTTATAATCCCTACTTTTGCATCAGGAATTATAAATAAGAGCTATGATGAAAAAAGTTTTATTATCTTTGATAGCAGTCATGCTGGTAGTCGTCCCAGCGTCTGCACAGTTTTATCCTGATGGGCGTCCTATTCCTCCCAGCAAGCGGGGTAACTATCGTTATGCCCATCGTGATAATCGTTATCGTGATCATGGCAATTGCCAATATGCTGACACCTATTATGGATTCAGGATGGGGTTAGGGATCGGAACGGTCAATTCGGATTCTAAATATTTGGATGGCAGTGATGCGAAGACGGGCCTGAACGTGGGATTTGCCATTGGCACACGCATTGCTCCAGTTCCTTTGTATTTTGAGAGTGGACTGTATTATACAGAAAAAGGAGGGAAGAGTAAAATTGATGGCAGCAAGTTCACGTATGGACTGGATTATTTAGAGGTGCCCTTGGTCTTCAAGTATAAGATCTTTGCTTCGCCAGATGTCTCCATAGAACCGTTCATGGGTGGTTTCCTCTCTTGTGGCGTTGCCGGGAAAATCAAGGATTTTAATCAGCGTGAGGCCTATCATAGTTTTGATAGTGACATTGACCCTCATTTCCATCGTTTTGACGGAGGTGTCCGGTTGGGTTGCGGGGCATCCTTCCAGATGCTTTATGTGGAAGCAAGTTATGATATTGGGCTCGCGAATGTGGGGAATGATGACTTCGATGACACACATACAGGTTGCTTCAATTTGACCCTTGGCTTGAATTTTTGATACAAATTTGAGAGTTATATGAGAAATCGGGCACTATCTTTGGATGGTTACCCGATTTTTTTTGGATGATTCGATAATAATGCTTATCTTTGCACCATTAAATGCTCCCATAGTTCAATGGATAGAACGGAGGTTTCCTAAACCTTTGATCCGGGTTCGATTCCCGGTGAGAGTACTTTTTTATTGACCTTTAAAACTATAGCCTATGATCGGTGCTATTATTGGTGATATTGTCGGCTCGCGCTTTGAGTTTTCAAAAGCGCCAGAACCTGAATTCGAATTGTTTACTGATGAATGTAATTTCACGGATGACACCATCTGCACTGTGGCTATTGCTGATGCCATTCTGAATCATCGGGGTTATAAGGAATCTTTATTGGATTGGTGTCACCGTTATCCGGATCCTATGGGTGGCTACGGTCATCGTTTCTATCAATGGCTTCATGATCCTGAACCACATCCTATGAATTCTTTTGGCAATGGCTCTGCCATGAGAGTAAGTAGTGTAGGATGGTTGTTTGATGATTATCATGAAGTGCAGGAAGAAGCAAAGAAAAGCGCAGAGGTGAGCCATGACCATCCGGAGGGGATTAAGGGCGCACAATGCGTTGCTACGCTGATCTATTGGCTTCGTACTTGTCGTATTCCTAAGGAAACCTTGGAGCGTGCCGTGCATCGGAATTTTGGTTATGATATTCCTTCCATGAAGGATATATATAAAATAGGTGGGGAGGGGCATTTTGACGGTACTTGCCAGGAGACCGTACCCATGGCCATCCGTTGCTTCTTGGAGAGCGAAAGCTTTGAGCAGGCCATTCGTCTTGCTGTATTGGCGGATGGCGATACGGATACGAAAGCTGATATTACCGGAGCAATAGCGGAGGCTTATTATTCTATACCTGACTACATGATTGAAAAGGCTTTCTCCTATCTTCCTGAGGATATGTTGGACATCGTAACTCAGTTTTATGACAGAATAGGGAATAGCATAGATGCATAGGACTTGTGAATGTGTCATTCTCTACCTATAGACGACCGTTCTAAAACACATAAAAGCCGCATCTGATGAGGATGCGGCTTTTACATTTAAAGGGGATGTGTATTATGCCTTTGCTGGTGCATCTGCAGTCAGGCCAGCCTCTTGTCTCTTGATCTTACGTCCCATGACAAGGTATGCAATAGGAGATGCGATGAAGATAGAGGACAGTGTACCGAAGACAACGCCCAGAGTCATTGCGAATGCGAACGGCTGGATACTCTTACCGCCTAAGAACAGGATACAGAGCAATACGATCAATGTAGATACGGATGTATTGATTGTACGTGCCAAAGTCTGGTTGATAGAGTTGTTGAATAGCTCTTGCACGTCAGCCTTGGGATGCAGTCTCAGATTCTCACGGATACGGTCGAATACCACCACCTTATCATTAATAGAGTAACCTATGACGGTCAAGACCGCACCGATAAATGTCTGGTCGACCTCCAAGGAGAATGGCAATATGCCTTGCAGCAGCGAGAAGAATCCGATGACAGTGATGGCATCGAAGGTCAATGCTACAGTTGAACCTACTGAGAAAGCCACGTTGCGGAAGCGCAGCAGGATGTAGAGGAAGATGGCAACCAAAGCGATGATCACACTGATGATAGCACCGTAGGTAACATCCTTTGCAACAGAAGGTCCTACCTTGGATGAACTGATAATGGAACCGCCTTGACGGATATCAGGGTTCTTGAAGGCAGCTACATCCTTCTGACTTACTAATCCATTCTTCTTTAAAGTGTTATAAAGCAAGGTCTCTGCCTCATCATCTACGGTAGGACTATTTGAATCGATCTTATAGTTGGTAGAGATACGAATGGTCTTGTTGTCCGTTCCCAGTGACAGTGCGCTATTCGTGCTGCCAGGGAATGCTTGATCGAGAATATCGCGGACAGCCTCTGGAGTCGTAGGCTTCTCAAACTGAATGACGTAGTTGCGACCACCGGTGAAGTCGATACTCTGATCGAGTCCACGCACAGCAAAACTGATGCAGAAGACGATCAATGCCCCAATGGCCAAGCTAAAGGTCTTCTTGTAGGCAGACATGAACTGGAAGTGAGTGCCCTGCATCAAGTTCTTAGAGATGTTGGTATAATACTTCAGGTGCAACCACTTGTCATGGTTGAGCTTGTGCTCATAGACGATACGTGTCAGGAAGACAGCTGTGAAGAATGAGCAGAAGATACCAATGATCCATGTTGTGGCAAAGCCTTGGATAGGCCCTGTACCAAAGATCAGCAGGATGAAACCTGTGATCAATGAGGTTACGTTCGAGTCGAAGATGGCAGAGAAGGCATTGCTGTAACCAGCGGCAACGGCTTGTTTCATTCCCTTTCCAGCTCGGAGCTCCTCCTTGATACGTTCGTAGATCAGCACGTTAGCATCGACAGCCGTACCCAGTGTAAGCACCATACCCGCAATACCACTCATGGTCAATGCCGCCTGGAATGACGTTAATATTCCTAAGGTGAAGAAGACATTGCAAACCAAAGCGCCAACGGCAATAGATCCTGGAATGACGTTGTACATCACAAGCATGTAGAGCACCAACAGCACTAAGGCGATCACGAATGAAACGATTCCCTCATGAATGGACTGAGCTCCCAATGTAGGTCCTACAACCTCTTCCTGGACGATACGTGCGGGAGCAGGCATACGACCAGACTTCAGCGTATTTGCCAAGTCTTTCGTATCTTCAATGGTGAAGTTTCCAGAGATGGCAGAGTTTCCGCCGTCAATCTCGCCATTGACGCGTGGTGCAGAGTAAACGGCACCATCCAAGACGATAGCAATTGCCTTGCCGACATTTGCCTTGGTCAAAGCTGCCCAACGGCGGGCACCTTCAGAGTTCATGCTCATTGAAACCTCAGGGGCACCTGTCAGGTTGTTGAACTCATCCTTGGCATCAGTGATCACGTCACCCTCCAGAGGAGCGCGACCGTTTGAAGTCGTCACTTTCAGGGCATGCAGCTCAAAGATGTTCTTGGCACCTTTGATCATATCTGTGGGCTTAGCGCTCCACAGAAGTTTCAGGTCGGATGGCAACACCTGCTTGGCAATAGCACCATAGATAATCTTATTGATTGCCGCAGTATCACGGACATTCGCAAAACCAGTCAGGGACAGCTGGCCATTGCCCGTCGTCTGTAGCATGGAGAGCAGCGGATGTGCTTTCTTTGCAGCAGCGATCTCAGCTTCAGAATTGTTGGCTACACCAGCCTCCAAATCTTTCTTTCCACCTTTGAGCTGGAACTTAGGCTTTGCCTTTGCCGGACTGTTCTTTTTTACCTCCTTGGTAGCAGTGGAATCCTTAGTCGCAGTTGTGTCAGCCTCAGCTCCGCCATTGGCAAGGCGGGCATCCAATTGCTGAAGATAAGGAATAACCTCATCAGAATTGTATGTTTCCCAGAATTCCAGATTGGCACTTCCTTGCAGTAACTTACGCATACGCTCTGGCTCCTTGATACCCGGCATTTCAACCATGATACGACCTTCCTGTCCTTTCAACTCCTGGATATTCGGCTGTACGACACCGAACTTATCGATACGAGTGCGGACAACGTTGAAAGAGTTGCTTACGGCAGACTGTACTTCCTCGCGGAGGACTTTCTCCACCTCTGCGTCAGAGCTCTGGGGAGACACTTTCCCTTGCAACTCCTGGGTGGCAAAGATCTCAGCCAGGCGATGACCAGGCGCATTTTGGTGATAATACTTGATGAACAGAGAGATGAAGTCTGACTGACTCTTCTCCTCTTCGGCCTTCGCCTCTTTCATCGACTTTGTGAAAGCTGCATCTGTCTTGTGATCAGCCAAATTCTCTACTACATCTGGAACGGAGATCTCAAGGATGACATTCATACCGCCTTTCAGGTCAAGACCCAAGCCAATCTGGGTCTCAAGGCACTTCTGGTAAGAGTAGATACCCAGGTACTTGACAGAATCTTTGTAATCCTGCTGGGCGATCGGGTCTTTAATCTTAGCAGCCTGGCTGTCGTAATAGCGCGTGGCTATTGGGAATGACAGGTAGAACAGACATACCAGTGTCAGCAAGACGGCTGTAAAAATTACAATTCCTTTGTTACGCATTTTTGTTTATTTTGTTTTTAATTATTATTTTCTATATAGACGTGCAAAGATAAGCATTTTTTCACACTATGGAAAATTTATAGCATTTTATTATTCAATTTTTAAGGTTTTGCCCGCTTTTTTATCCAACAATAGATGGGATAATGGTCAGATGTGGAAATTTTGGTATCCACTTTGCACTTAAAAGGCTTCAAGTCTTTGGAGCAGATGATGTTGTCTATGCGGACATAAAAGCCTCCTCGATGGTAGGAAATGCCAGGACCGTTTCCGGTTTCAACATAGCAATCGGTAAGTCCTTTGGCTATTGTCCGATGGGCATAGGATAGGGGACCATCGTTGAAATCCCCACAGCAGATGATGCTCATCTTTTTGTGATCCTGGATATATCGCGCCACAGCCTCTGCTTGCGGTGCGCGTATTGCACTGGCTTTGCCCAATTTGTCAATCAGGCGTTGAGATTCGTGCTGGGATTCTTTCCGATTCAGGTTGCCTTTTATCAGGTTCTTAAACTGCGCTTTATCCTCGATAGATAGTCCTGTCGTCTCTAAATGATTGTTGATGACAAGAACGGTATCACCTTCAATATCCAATTTGAACGCTGCGCTTAGATTGCCTTTTGAGGCATAATCGATTTTTTCCTGTCCAAGGATAGGATATTTGCTGAAGATAGAGAGTCTCTCTTTCCCGGGTGAATCAGCAGAGGCCTGATATGGAAACTGCTTTTTCATCATAGAGTCGACTTCCTCGGGTTTCCCACTGGAGGCTTCTTGCAAGCATACAATGTCAGCATGTTGCTGGAGAATGTAGTCTAAAATGGCTGTCCTTCCATTCTCAACCTCTTGTCCTTCAGCAAAATGCCAAACGTTATAAGAGAGAACCTTCAGTGCTCCTTTTGGAGGATCTTTTGGGATATTAAGGGGAAAGAATGTACGGATGGGAGCATAGCAAATTAGAAAACCGGCAATGGGAATGATGGCTCCTTTCAGTCGAAAGATGATCCAAAAGACCAAAAATCCCATATTGATGAGAAGGAAAGCAGGGAAGGTAAGACCGAGATTTGCTATCATGGGGTGTCGGACTGGGTTTAGGTAACCCGAATAGCCGATGACGAGCATGATAAGAATGGTTGCTATGTTTGCACCAGCGACCATTTGCAGCGTAAACTTCTTCAGTTGGCGGATCATTACTTCTTGCTTTGGTCGAAGAGTTTCTGTTTTTCCTCTTTGGTCAGGCTGTCATAGCCACTTCTTCGGATTTTGTCCAAGATATGGTCTATTTCTTCTTGCTCTGCTTTTCTCCGTGCATTGTAATTCCAGTCAGTATCCCTTTCCTGGTCCCAGTTACCTGCGTCCTTCCCGGAGGTCCCATGTGTTTTCTGTTCCCATTTGTCTTGCATGCGCGAGAAAAACCTTTTAGCATCCATTTTTCCTACTGCCTCGTAGCTGTTAGGATGCTTCTGCCAATAACGAATGAGGAAGAAGCCAAAGAGCATGCCTCCCAGATGAGCTAAATGGGCGACATTACTGCTGACACTCCACGCAGACACGAACTCTATGACAATCGATGCCAAGACCATCCATTTCGCCTTGATAGGGATCGGAATGGGGATGATAAAGAGCTTTTCGTTAGGGAATAGCATTCCGAAAGCCAGTAAAAGCGCATAGATCGCACCAGAGGCACCCACAGTAGTCAGGGAATTCAGCTGGCCAGATAATTGCTGCATCACGGCAAAGGAGTCAGCAAGGCTAAGTGCCTGTTGGTTGTTGAGGAGGAAATATACATAAAAGTATTGGGATATCTCTTGTAGGATACCAGCCCCTAACCCACAGAAAATGTAATAAAAAAGGAATCTTTTTTCTCCGAATGTTCTTTCAATAACTGCACCAAACATCCATAGCATGAACATATTCATGATGATATGTTCCCAACCTGCATGCATGAACATGTAGGTAAATAATTGATAGATGTGGAAATCTGATGCCATGAAGAAGTGCAGGCCAAACAAATCGTTTAAGTCAACACCCATTGCAGGCTTGAGGGCTATCATCGCCAGGAAAGCCAGGAAGTTGATGATCAGCAGATTTTTGGTAACTGTTGGAATATTGCGCATATGTAGAAATATTAACTTATCGATAAATCAGGCGCAAAATTACGAAAAAATCCCGTTATATAGCATGAAATGAGACCTTTAAGCACAATTTTTCCAAATTTTCTTCACTTTTTTTTATTTTTTGTTTGATTTGTGAAATGAATACCCTATATTTGTCCACGGATAAGGAAAGATGTTTTACAAATAATCATTTAATAATTCAAAATTATGAACAAGACAGAATTGATTGACAAGATTGCAGCTGGTTCAGGTCTGAGCAAGGCTGACGCAAAGAAGGCATTGGACGCTACAGTTAATGCACTGAAAGAGGCTCTCGTAGCTGGTGATAAGGTTCAGCTGATTGGATTTGGTACCTTCAGCGTTTCTGAGCGTCCTGCTCGTCAGGGAATCAACCCTGCAACGAAAGAGAAGATACAGATCGCTGCAAAGAAGGTTGCTAAGTTCAAGGCAGGTGCCGAACTGACAGATGCTATTAAATAATTGTAAATAATTATTCAAAGCAATAAAGGCGATCCTTCTGGGTCGCCTTTTTTGCTTATCCAGCATGTGTATGTCTAAGGAGGAACTTTGTTCTATTTAGGTTGCTTGCCAATATATGCCAGGATACCACCATCAACATAAAGGATATGTCCATTGACAAAGTCGCTGGCATCGGAAGCCAGGAAGACAGCGGGTCCCATGAGATCTTCTGGAGTTCCCCAGCGGGCTGCCGGCGTCTTGGACACGATGAAGCTGTCGAAAGGATGCCGACTTCCATCCGGTTGCCGCTCACGCAAAGGAGCAGTCTGTGGGGTTGCAATATACCCAGGACCGATACCGTTGCACTGGATGTTATACTCCCCAAATTCTGAGCAGATATTCCTTGTTAGCATTTTCAGTCCACCTTTAGCAGCAGCATAGGCACTGACGGTCTCTCGTCCAAGTTCGCTCATCATGGAGCAGATATTGATGATCTTGCCATGCCCTTTCTTCTTCATCCCAGGAATCACTGCCTTACTGACGATAAAAGGGGCGTTCAGGTCGATGTCTATGACTTGCCGGAAATCGGCTACGCTCATTTCCTCCATTGGGATGCGCTTGATAATACCGGCATTGTTGACTAAAATGTCGATCACTCCCAATTCCTTTTCGACTTTTGCTACTAAGTCTTTTACTTGTTCTTCATCGGTAACGTCTGCAATATAGCCTTTGGCATCAATGCCTTTTGCCTTATAATCTTCCAATGCCTGGTCCAAGTGCTTTTGGCTACGACAGTTGAATGCGATCTTGGCTCCTGCTTGTGCGAAGGCTTCTGCAATGGCGAAGCCAATACCATACGCAGCACCGGTTACCAGTGCCACTTTCCCTTCGAGGGAAAATCTCTTAGAAAATGTGTCCATTTTGGTTTGTTTAATGTAATTATTTTAAGTCTGTTATCTCAAAGAAATCCTGGTCTCCATAATCGAGGTTCTCACCTCCCATGCCCCAGATGAAGGTATAGTTATGGGTACCTGCTGCACTGTGGATGCTCCATTCCGGTGATAATACTGCCTGCTGGTCTTGCATCCAGATATGGCGAGTCTCTTGGGGTTGGCCCATGAAATGGGAAACGGCTTGTCCCTTTGGTACTTCAAAATAGAAGTAAGCTTCCATCCTGCGGCTGTGTATATGGGCGGGCATGGTATTCCACACAGAGCCGGGTGCAAGTTCCGTCATTCCCATTTGCAATTGGCAAGTGGGCAAAACTTGGTTGACCAACATCTTGTTGATCGTGCGTTCGTTACTCATTTCCAATGATCCTAAATGAACCTGGATGGCATCTGCTTTTGTCACCTTACGGTTAGGATATGCGCAGTGCGCTGTGGCACTGTTGAAATAGAACCGGGCGGGATGACGGGCATCCTTGCTTGAAAACACGATGTCGCGGTCACCTTTTCCTATATATAATGCGTCCTTATAGCCCAGGACGAACGTCTCATCTCCTACAGCTACAGTGCCTTCTCCCTCTCCAATATTGAAGATCCCGACCTCACGTCTGGTAGTAAAGTAAGGAGCTTTCAAAGGATCTATTGCCTCTAATGGTAAAGACTCGTCAATAGGCAGTGCTCCGCCCACGATCATGCGGTCGTACATGGAATATACCAAGTTGACCTCATCTTTACAGAAAAGGGACTCGATCAGGAAATCCTGCCTTAAACGGCTGGTATCATAACTCTTGGCATCCAAAGGATGTGCAGCGTATCTAAACTCATAATTTGTCTTCATGATAAAAATCTGTTTTAGTTGGTGACCTCTTCAGAAGCTACCTGCTGCAAAGATACAGCAAATCGAGGGAAATACAAAATAAATATCGATTATTTTATTTATATTTCCAAGGCACGGTGCCTCTTGCCAAGGATGTAAATTGACCGTACACGATGAAAAAAGGGTAGACAATTGGGGAAAGACTTCAATTTTGAGATAAAAATGCGGATGAAACATGGCAAAGCCAAAACATTTTCTTATATTTGCGGTTGAGAATGGATGTGGCATGAATCAGTGCTCCCATGTGATGTCTTTCATCATTAAATCATATTGATATGAAACCTATATATAGTGTGGTCGTATTCTTTTTCCTGTTGATATGCTCTGTCAGTGCAAGTGTACACAGCTATCAATTTACGCGACAGGAGATAGAGAGGGACCTGAACACGGCGTTGCAGTTGACATTGGAAAAGAAGACGGAAGGATGGATCACTCCGGATACGATTCGATCTTATCGGAACAATATCTCCATTCCGTGGCTACGCGATTATGCCTATATTTCTTATTGTCTTCCTGACGAGAAACGGATAGGTATCACCAGCAAGAGCATGAAATGGCATGGTGATGGGCAGACTTTTTCTTTCAGAGGATATGCCAACTGCACGATGGCTACCCTGTTGAGCCTTTCCGACCAGCGATTGCCGATTACGCTGGCTTCCATCACCTTATTGTGGGGAATGCTTTCCGTATGTGTTGGGCTCAGGAAGAGGCAACATGTGGTTTTCGTTGCCAAAGGAGAAATGGTGTCTATTGGCGGATTATACTTGGACAGTGTGCATGACAGTTTCGTGGATAAGAGAAATCAGGAGATTCACCTTACCCCAATGCAACATCAATTGATGAAGATGTTCTTCTCTTCAGAGAATCATAAATTGACAAAAGAGGATATTTGCCATGCATTGTGGCCGAAAAAGGAGGATGCCAGTGACACCTTATATACGTTGATCAGGAGGCTTCGACCTATTCTCGCACGACATTCCCATCTCAGAATAACTTCAGATAGGGGTAAGGCATATCAATTGATAACTGATGAGTAAAGCTTTGTGTGTCAATACGATATGAGAACTGACATGATCTGACTTTTGAAATGTCAGACAAATGTCAGGTACTTTTTTTGTCCCATTCCTTCATGATTCCTATTTTTGCCATAAAAACAAGAAGGATCATGAGAAAGATGATTATCTTATTTTCAATCTTGTTGCCTGTATCCATGGGGGCTTTGGCACAGGATGACAAGACGGTGGAATTAAAAGAGGTGAAGGTGGAGGCTGCCCGTGTGGTGAAGAAAGTAGATGGGCAATTGATCATCCCTTCAGAGGCACAAAGGAAGGCATCCACGAATGGTTATAATCTCTTGGGCAAGTTGGCTCTACATGGACTGCGGGTTGATGAGGTAAATCGGTCGGTCATATCGCTGACCAACCGTGGAAGCGTACAGATACGTATCAATGGAGTCATCGCCTCGAAAGAGGATCTGTTGTCATTAGACCCTATGTCCATTAGAAATATCAATTTTATCGATAGTCCCGGCGTGAGGTATGGAGCGGATATTGCCTATGTCATTGATATCAGGACAAATAAAGGTGACCGAGGCTATACGGCGGGATTGGAAACCAGCAATATGCTGACGGATTGGATGGGTAATGAGTCGGTCTATCATAGGATGAACTGGAAAAATTCCGAGTTAGGTCTCACTTATGATTTCTCGTATCGTGATTTCGATGGTAATCTTTATAAGGAAAAAGCGGACTATCTGCTGGCATATGGCACCCACTATGTCGTGACTCGCGATGACGAGACCTCCCGTAAAAGGTTCTTCAATCACAACGTAGAACTGAAATATAATCTTGCAGACTCAACTTCTTATGCTTTCCAAGCCAAACTGTCCACAGCCTTTGACCACATGCCCAATGAAGATGAAGACCAACGGATAAGAGAAGGTCTTGAAGAATCCATAACCTTACAGCGTCATCATTCCAAGAATTTCAGTCCAGTCCTGGATCTCTATTTCTATCATACCTTGGGCAAACATCAATCGTTGACAGCGAATTTGGTGGGGACCCATATCAGGACGGATGAGTATGACTATCAGAACGAAGGTGCAGAATACGCATATACGGTCAAGGGACGTACCTCTTCCCTTGTTGGAGAGATGGTCTATGAGAATCGTCTTAAGCCAATCATCTTCTCATTGGGTTCTCTGTTCAGCTGGAAGTATACCAGCAATGACTATTCTGGTGCTGTAGAAGCCCTTAATGGAATGCATAACAGCAGTGTTTATGTCTTCGGTGAGATCAAAGGGAGTGTGTGGAAACGGTTGGGCTATAAGGCGGGGATAGGTGCCAGCAATCAACGGTATAAGCAAGGTGCAAACCGGTATAATTTCTGGCTCTTCCGCCCTAAGGTGACCCTTACCTTGCAGCCTGTTGCTCCCTTGCAAATGCGATATGTATTTGAGGTGAACCAACATGTCTCTAAGATTGCTATGATCAGCGACACCCGTATCCGGCAGAACAGTATGGAATGGAAGATGGGAAATCCCAATATCAAGCCCAATCGTGAGATTACCCACGACTTGATCATTGACTATACACTTCCCCGGTTCACTATCCATACCTTAGGGGAATACCGAGACAGCCACCATCCTAACATGGAGCGATGGACACGTACTGCCGACAATCAATTCCTTTCTTCCCAAACTAATCAGAAAGCGATTAAGATGCTCTATGGAGAGACCTATATCAACTATGACATCTTTCCTGATATATGGAAGGCCTCCGTGAATGGAGGCATCTTCCGCTTCATCAATTTGGGTGATGATTATCGTCATTATTTTACATCCTATCTGTTTGGGGCAAGCACGCAGGTGTATTTGGGGAAGTGGACCTTGGCCGCTGATACCGATAATGGGTGGAGATGGATGGAAGGTGAGCGAAAGAACAGAAATGGCTCAAACCTGAACTTCTCTGTTAGTTGGCATGTTGGCAACTGCGATCTGTCGTTGATTTGGATCAAGCCTTTTTCCAAACATCCTGTGCTCTATCATTCCTACCTTCTTGATACCTATCTTACGAAAGACATGAGCGTCACCTCACAGGCGGCAGGCAATGCGGTCATACTCAATTTCTCTTGGCAATTGCTGCGTGGGAAAAAGTATAAGAAGATCCAGAAAAGGATGGAAAACAAAGATACAGAGACGGGGATTCTATGAAGAAATTGCTGATAGCCTTTGTTCTTTTTGTCATTGCATGTGCGATGGCGATGATGTTTATGCGTGAAGATGAGCGCTCTGTTGAGCAAAAATTCAAGGAGGGAATGCCTTTCTTGACATTCAATACATATATAGACCCAGATTTTGGCTATCGGTTCGCCTATCCTACCTTTTTGCGCAAGGAAACAATCAAAGGGTATGGACTTGGGCATGTACAATATGGATACCATGCCAATTCCATCAATATGGTTATGGAATGCAAGGTCGTGCCTCGGCATACCCTTCCCCGTTCACGGGATAAAGGTGTGAAAGAAGGATTCTGCCCGGATATGGAGACTTATCGGTACTGCTCACATTATGTCAGCAAGAATCATCTTGTCTATGTCCTTAGCTTTTATTATCCGGCAAATTATGAAGAAGCTGCCAGCCCCATCCTCTACCGAGTCAGGCACTGGCAGCCTTTTCCTAAGTCCTTGCACTTATTTTAGCTTCGTATAGCCATACTGAGCACTGTCACCCAGTTCCTCCTCAATGCGGATAAGCTGATTATACTTTGCCATACGGTCGGTGCGGCTCATGCTACCGGTCTTGATCTGACCTGAGTTCGTGGCAACGGCGATGTCGGCAATCGTGGTATCCTCCGTCTCGCCGGAGCGATGGCTGGTCACAGTCGTATAGCCATGGCGATGTGCCATCTCAATAGCCTCTAAGGTTTCCGTTAGCGAGCCGATCTGATTAACCTTGATGAGGATAGAATTGGCTGCTCCCATCTTGATGCCTTTCTCTAAGAACTTCACGTTGGTTACGAAGAGGTCGTCGCCCACTAACTGGCAGCGATCACCGATCTTCTGTGTCAGTTTTACCCAGTTCTCCCAATCGTTTTCATCCAATCCGTCTTCAATGGAGTCGATTGGATATTTATTGATGAGCTCCTCCAAGTAAGCAATTTGCTCCTCAGCTGTGAGCTTCTTGCCGTTAGGATCTTTCTTCTTACCGTCTTTGAGCTGGCGGTAGTCATAATACCATTGCCCATTTCCTTGTGTCGCGAACTCGGAGGCTGCACAGTCCATGGCGATTTTCACATCCTTTCCTGGTTCATAGCCCGCATCTTTGATCGCTTGGCAGATACTTTCCAATGCGTCCTCAATGCCGTCAAGTGCTGGCGCGAATCCACCTTCATCGCCGACGGCAGTGCTCAGTCCACGTTTCTTCAGCAGTTTAGCGAGTGCATGGAAAACCTCAGCGCCCATGCGGATAGCTTCCTTCTCGTTAGGGGCACCAACCGGACGGATCATGAATTCCTGAAAAGCAATGGGCGCATCACTATGTGCACCGCCATTGATGATGTTCATCATTGGTACAGGGAGCACGTATGTGTTGGCACCTCCGATATAGCGATACAAAGGAATACCCAAAGCCTGGGCTGCAGTATGCGCGACTGCCAGACTGACACCGAGGATTGCATTGGCACCAAGCTTGCTCTTGGTAGGCGTGCCGTCAAGTGCCAGCATCTGATAGTCAATCTTCCGCTGTTCCAGGACATTCTCTCCCTTGAGCGCGGGAGCGATGATATTGTTCACATTCTCTACTGCCTTCAGGACGCCTTTGCCTCCAAAGCGATTCTTGTCGCCATCACGGAGCTCAAGCGCCTCGTTCTCACCTGTTGAGGCACCAGAAGGAACACTGGCACGACCGATGGTACCATTGTCGAGAGTTACTTCTACTTCTACGGTAGGATTACCTCTTGAGTCGAGGATTTCTCTTGCGTGTACTTTGTCTATTTTCATCATTTGTCTTATTGTTTATGGTTTAACACCTATAGTTTATTCTACAATTATTGTGCCATTTTCTTGTTCGTGGAATATGGTTTCAGGATCAGTCGCAAACTTTGTTTGTAGTTAAAGTAGTTCCACATCCAATTGAGGAATACGACAAATTTATTCCTGACACCAAGGATAGAGCGAAGATGGACAACGAGCCACAGTACCCACGCGAAGAATCCGCCGAACTTGAACTTTCCGATTTCTGCCACTGCCTTCTTCCTGCCGATAGTTGCCATCGTGCCAAGATTTCGGTATGAGAATGGTGCCAGGGGCTTGCCTTCTGACATCCGAATGAGGTTTCCTGCCAAATTCTCTGCCTGCTGCATGGCCACTTGTGCTAACTGCGGGTGCCCAAGTGGATATTCTGGATCCCCTTCGATCAGACTTTGGTCACCAATCGCAAACACATCTTGCATGTCTTTTACCTGATTGAACCTGTCTGTAAGGATCCTATTCGCATGACCGATACTGCCGGTGGGTATGCCTTGGATGGTATTCGCCTTTACGCCGCTTACCCAAATCACCGTCTGGGTGGGAATTGTCGTCCCATCTTTCAGGACCAGTTGCCCATCGGTAATATCTGTTGCCCTTGTGTTCAGTAAGACTTTCACTCCCATCTTCTTGAGGTCTTTCTCTGCGCGAAGGGAAGATGCCTTGTCCATACTCTTCAGCAACCTGTCACCAGAATTGATGAGATAGATATCCATAAGACTGCTGTCCAAGTCGGGATAGTCGCGTGGGACAACGGTTTTCTTCATTTCTGCCAATGCACCTGCAATCTCCACGCCCGATGGTCCTCCACCTACAATAGCTATGTTCATCAGTGCCTTTCGCCTGTTGGCATCATCTTCAGTCTCTGCTTTCTCTAAGTTCTCCAAGATGGTATTGCGCAATCTCATGGATTCCGTTACCGTTTTCATGGGCAAGGCATGAGCTTCAATATTCTGATTCCCGAAGAAATTCGTGGTAGCACCTGCGGCAAGTACCAAATAGTCGTAATGGATTGTCCCAATGGAAGTATGGATGGCTTTCTCTTCCTTGTCTATTTCCTGGACTTCAGCCATGCGGAAGAAGAAATTCTTACAGCCTTGGAACAAACGTCGGAAGGGAAAAGAGATATTACTGGGTTCCAATCCTGCTGATGCCACTTGATAGATCAAGGGTGGGAATTGGTTGTAATTGTTCTTGTCTACTAAGACCACTTGGAAGCCGGAGCGTCGAAGACTTGTTGCCAGTTTCTGTCCTCCTAATCCGCCGCCAACAATGACCACGCGCTTCAGATGATTCCTTTTAATGTTTGCTCTCATATTCCTATTATATACGATCAGGGGATTATGACAATCTCCCTCTAATTTGATCAGAAAGATCTGTGCAAATATAGTGTTTTCCCTGCAGACGTGCAAATAATCATCTGATTTTGTTTCTGGTGCCTTTAACCTTCATCCCTGTAGCTTTGGGGTGTCATGCCTGTCTTCTGTTTGAAGAATTTGCAGAAAAAGCTGCAGTTGGGGAACCCCAGATGATCGGCAATCTGTATGATCTGCTGATCGGTGTGGCGCAGCATTACCTTCGCTTTGGTAATGAGGGCCCTGTCAATCCAATTCTTTGCAGTTTCTCCACTGATCTCCTTGACGATCGTGCCGAGATATCGTGGCGTGAGACAAATGCGGTCGGCATAATAGTCAAGGGTATGGGCTTCCTGCACATGCTCATAGACCAGACGTATGAACCGGTTGAATACTTCTTGCTTATGGGACATTCGTTCGGGCTGCCGCTCTTCCTGTCGTTCCAGGCAAAGGTCGAAGAGGGAGAGCAAAGGACCTACGTATAGGCCCGCTAACCGTAGCGTATCATAAGGCAATTGCGTGACGGTCCATAGTGCGTTTATACTCTGATGAAACGCCTCAAACTCCTGTGGCGAGGCATGCAGGATCCGGAAACAGGCGTATTGCTGGAAGAGCGAGGGAGGTCTGCCATTGAATGCCATGTTGAGGCGACTGTCTGTAGTTTTCTGGATATCGTTGACTGTATATTCTACCGTGTCGCAGGTGACAGCATGCCCTGTTAAACAAGAATTCCGCAAAGCCTTATGGATCAGCATTTGCGGAATTCTTATGTTGTCCTAGGCGGATTCGAACCACCACTGACAGAACCAAAAACTGTAGTGCTACCATTACACCATGGGACAATCTGGGTGCAAAGGTAGTGGATTTTTTATCCACTACCAAATTTTTATGCATTTATTTTATTTGACGGTGATCAAATAATAGTTCTTTTTGCCTCTTTGCACGAGCAAGTACTTGCCGTCAATCAGGTCTTCCGTCGTTACAGGACGGTCGAAAGCCTGTATCTTTTCTTTGTTCAGAGAGACGCCTCCGCCCTGCACGAGTTTCCTCATTTCTCCTTTGCTGTTGAAGATCTTGACGTCATCGCGGGTGAAAAGCTCCACGGCGGCTTGCCCTAACTGGTCTTTGGCAAGGAGATAGTGGGGAACGCCATTGAAGACATCTAACAATGTGGCCTCATCCAGCTTCAGTAAGCTCTCCTTGGTTGCCTTGCCGAACAAGATGTTGCTGGCTTCCTGAGCCATCTGGAGATCTTCAGCGGAGTGGACCATGGTCGTCACTTCTTCTGCCAATCGCTTCTGAAGGATGCGCCGACCGGGATCCTGGCTGTGCTCTTCTACAAGGGCGTCAATGGTTTCCTTGTCCAATGAAGTGAAGATCTTGATATATTTCTCTGCGTCATCGTCGCTTATGTTCAACCAGAACTGGTAGAATGCATAAGGAGTAGTCCGGTTGCGGTCTAGCCAAACATTGCCGCTCTCCGTCTTGCCGAACTTCTTTCCATCCGCTTTCGTGATCAACGGGCATGTCAGGCAGAAGGCCTGTGCTTCCTGACCGAGCGTGCGACGGATCAGTTCCGTGCCGGTAGTCATGTTCCCCCATTGGTCATTGCCGCCCAACTGGAGCTTGACCCCATAGTGCTGATACTGGTATAGGAAATCATAACCTTGGATGAGCTGATAGGTAAACTCCGTGAATGACAGTCCGTCCCGTGCCTCTCCATTGAGGCGCTTTTGCACAGAGTCCTTTGCCATCATATAATTAACGGTGATATGCTTGCCTACTTCCCTGGCGAAATCTAAGAAACTGAAGTCTTTCATCCAGTCGTAGTTATTTACCATCACGGCATTATTGGGTTCGTTCCCCTCGAAATCAAGGAACTTGCTCACCTGCTTCTTGATGCACTCCTGATTGTGATAGAGCGTATCAGCATCGAGCAGGTTGCGCTCCTGGCTCTTGCCTGAAGGGTCGCCGATCATGCCGGTCGCCCCACCAATGAGCAAATATGGCTTATGGCCGCAACGCTGCAGATGGCGAAGCATCATAATTCCGCAGAGATGACCGATGTGCAGAGAATCGGCAGTTGGGTCTGTACCCAGATAAGCTGAAACCATTTCCTTTTGAAGGAGTTCTTCTGTACCTGGCATGATTTGTGCCAGCATACCGCGCCATTTCAGTTCTTCAACAAAGTTTTTTGACATCGAATGATATACTTTATGTAATATAAATATTTTATTGGGGCCCTGTTAGACCAGGAAACTTACGGCACAGGATCATATCCTGAGCCACCCCATGGATTGCATCGTAATATTCTCCAGATAGCAAGGACTAATCCTTTGATGGGACCATGCTTGAGGATAGCCTGTCTTGCGTATTCTGAGCAGGTGGGCGTAAACCGGCACGATGGCGGAGTGTAGGGTGTGATGAATTTCTGATAGAAAATGATCGGCAGGACCATCACCCATGCGATTGCGTGAGAAATACGATGCACTATATTCCGCAGGGTCTTCATAGCCTTTCCTTGATACGGGTCAGCAGTTGGATGACCCTTTTCTCAACCTCATCACTACTATATAGCTTGTCGTCCATCCAGATGAAAGCGATAGCTATCCCTTGATCCGGCTTGTCCTCAAAGCTCTCAAGGAGAATGCCCTTGTGCTTGCGATAAGCTTCCCTGACCTGCCTTTTCACGCGGTTGCGCTTTACAGCCCGTTTGAAGTGCTTCTTAGGGACGCTGATCAAGAGCTGTGCAGAGGGTTGCTTCTCGCTCTTTTCCTTAATCGGCATATATACAGCCCTTAAGGGGAATGCCGACATAGAGCGGCTGTTTCCACTATTGAAGAGCTTCTCAATCAGCAATCTGCTGCATATCCGCTCCTCCTTGCTAAACGTATGAGCTTCGGGTGCGGGCATTGGCAATTATTGGTTCTTTTCGAGATATGCCTTTAAGGCACCCGTCATGGAAGGATATTCCTTGGAAGGAGCCTGTAAGTCCAGACGTAAGCCAGAATCCGTTACCGTCTTTGCCGTCGATGGACCGAAAGTTGCAATTCTGATATCTCCCTGATTGAAACCAGGGAAGTTCTTCGTCAGAGATTTTACGCCGGTAGGACTGAAGAAAATCAGCATGTCATAGTCGAAGTTCTTGATTTCTTCCTCAGTAAAGTCGTTGCTAATGGTACGATACATGACACATTCCGTATGCTGGAGCTTTTTAGAATCAAGGAGATCTTTGACATCATCGTTATGTACATCACTGAGAGGGACCAAATATTTCTCGGTCTTATGCTTCACCATGAGCGGGACAAGGTCGATGATCTTGCCCGTATTGCCGAAGAATACCTTTCGCTTACGGTATTGCACATATTTCTGGATGTACAGGGCGATGGTCTCTGTCACGCAGAAATACTTCAAATCCTCTGGGATCGTGACGCGCAATTCCTTTGCCAATTTGAAGAAATTGTCAATGGCATGCCGGGAAGTGAAGACGATAGCGGTGTAATTGGGGATGCTAATCTTCTGCTGCCGGAATTCTTTTGCGGTAATTCCTTCTACTTTGATGAATGGGCGAAAGACCAACTCCACGCCAAATTCCTTGGCGATATCATAGTATGGAGACTTTTCACTTGCCGGTTTGGGTTGCGAAACCAAAATCTTCTTAATCATCTTGATGTCCTAAAAATTTATTTTCAAATAACTGTTTGTGAGTACCAATAATCCCCACAAGGAGAAAAGTGGTATTATTTCGAGCGCACAAAAGTACAAAATTATTTGCAGAAAATCACCACTTCGCCTGAAAAAGATGATGTAGGACTTATAAAATGATAACAATTTGGATAGGATGACCACAATAATGGAGTATATGACAGCACTTTCCATTGACAAATTGAAATAAGCCAATAGCATCACAAGTGGAAAGAGCGCTACTCCTTCGGCAGAGATCAGAAAGAGAAATGACTGGATCCATTGTCTGTTTTTTTTCTTATCAAAGAAGACCCAGTCGACAAAGGCATAAGCGATGGTCTTCACTAAGAAATACCCCGCGAAGATGCCGGTATAGATTCCTATGATCTGGTATTGGTCGATGGTGAAAGTGTCGCCGACAAAGGTTCGGGTATAACAGAAGAAAACGATGGAGGCAAGCAGGCATGTCTGCAAGATCAGGAAGATCTGGAAGCGTACCTCACCTGATGTTTCTGTCATCGTGGAGTTATCACTCCTGGGTATATAGAAAAAGTTCTTCGCCTGTTTTTCTATGAAACGGCGAGACCTGGAGAATACCAAAGTTGCTAAGATAAAGCATCCTAAGAGGATGGAGGTGATCAGATTGTCTCCTGCAATGGTGTAAGGGACGGGGTCGCCAGCTACCCCTAAGCGCCCTCCTTCAAGCTCAGGATGGAAGAATTTGCTTTTTTGGAAGAAAGATTCCTTGTAATATTGGGGAAGTGTGACATCCCGGTAGCTTTTCCCAATGGGCTGTCCTGGCAAATGTAAGGTGTCAGGACGATTGCTCCAATGGATGGGCGATGGCTTGATGTTCTTTTGTATGGCAGAGTCTTGCTGTTCAGGCGTGGCATCCTTAGGCAACCAGCTAATGACCTCTCGCGGGGTGGGCTGATGGCCTTTGGCTTGATAACCGGTGGAATGTTGCTGGCTTTCAGCAACATTCCCCTCGCTAACTATAGAATCGCTCTGCAGCATTTCGATTATAATCCAAATACTTCCTTAATACGGTCAACCTGATCCAATTTCTCCCATGTGAAGAGTTCTACTTGGACTGTCTTGGTGGGATGATAATGACTGGAGAAGGTCTTCTCTACAATCTCGTTCTTCCTGCCCATGTGGCCGTAGGCTGCCGTTTCCAGATACATTGGCTGGCGGAGCTTCAGTGTACGCTCAATGGCCTTCGGGCGAAGGTCGAACATCTCACTGATCTTCTTGGCGATCTCACCATCCGTCATCTTCACGTGACTGCGCCCATACGTGTTGACATAGATATTGACAGGCTTGGCTACTCCAATGGCATAGCTGACCTGTACTAACATCTCATCAGACACTCCTGCCGCAACCATGTTCTTGGCAATATAACGTGCGGCATAGGCTGCGGAACGGTCTACTTTACTGGAGTCCTTGCCCGAGAAGGCACCTCCTCCATGTGCTCCTTTGCCGCCATAGGTGTCTACGATGATCTTACGACCGGTCAACCCTGTGTCACCATGAGGACCGCCAATGACGAATTTCCCTGTCGGGTTGACGAAATACTTGATGTCATCATGAAACAAGGCGAGCACTTTCGGACCTAATTGCGCCTTTACTCTCGGAATGAGAATATGGATGACATCATCCTTGATCTTTGCTAACATAAGCTTGTCGTCAGGGTTAAACTCATCATGCTGGGTGGAAACGACAATGGTATCTATCCGCTGGGGAACGCCTTCGTCATTATATTCAATGGTCACCTGGCTCTTGGCATCGGGACGGAGATAAGTCATGACCTTCCCTTCCCGGCGGATATCAGCAAGCGTTTTCATGATCAGGTGAGCCAAATCCAGAGAAACCGGCATGTAGTTCTCTGTCTCGTTGGTGGCATAACCAAACATCATGCCTTGGTCGCCGGCTCCTTGGTCTTCGTCAGTGCCGTTGTCTACGCCACGGTTGATGTCTGCACTTTGCTCGTGGATGGCAGTAAGGATCCCGCAGGAGTTACCATCAAACTGATAGTCTGACTTGGTGTAGCCAATCTTGTTGATGGTTTTGCGGGCGATGGTCTGTAAGTCGATGTAGGCTTCAGAGCGTACCTCGCCCATGATAACTACTTGACCAGTTGTTACAAAAGTCTCTATGGCACAACGCGCGTTCTCGTCGTATGCCAAAAACTGGTCTAACAATGCATCACTAATCTGGTCGGCCACCTTATCTGGGTGTCCTTCCGAAACTGATTCTGATGAGAATAAATAGCTCATTTTTCCAATTCTTTTTAAGTGGAAAAACGCCAAGTGACCGTAAAACCTGAGGGGAGATTTTGCAGTTTTAGCATTTTTTTATGTGGTTGCAAGCAGCCAAATTCTTCCACATCGTTAATTATTAATGATAAAATCGGCTGCAAAGGTACGGATTATTTTCTATACTTACAAATTTTTTTCATGAAAAGGTTAAGATAGGAGTCTCCTCTTTCTTTCCCCAGGGGGGTAGGAGCTGTAGAAGAAAGACGAAACAGGAGAGGGTGAAGAGCCTTCTCCTGTTTCGGGATAACTGTTATTTGCTTGCTGGAAGCATGATCACGGAAATGCGGTTGTTGACCTTCAGGAACTCACGCATGAACGATTGGATGGTTTCTGGGGTCTGTGCCTGTATTAATTTTACGTAATCTGTGTGCGTATCAATGCCCAATTGGTCGTAACTGTTGATGACACCTGCCCAATATCCATTGGTCTTCAGTGCCGTGTCATGGTTCTTGACCATCGTTGCCTGAACCTTAGACAGCATGTCTTTGTCGACATTCTTGGCAAGGAGAGGCACTTCGTCTTCCATGATCTTAATGGCAATGTCCTTTTTCTCGGGTTTCATGGGACAATAACCAACGATCATCGCCTGATGGTAACCATCGTCTGCCAAGGTGGCTGATCCCTGTGCTCCGCAGGAGTAGGCTGCACTAGCATCTTCACGGATCTTCTTCAAATAAACCATAGATAGGATCTGTCCTACCATATTCGCCTGAATGCTTCTTTCCAATGTGTAAGGCATCTTGTCATTTGTCCAGATGAAATAAGAGTTAGCCTTTGGAGTTTCCATCTTACGGGTAAAGCGATTCTCGATGACACCTTTTTGGATGAAGTCCAAGCGTTTTCCCTTAACGGCCTTATCCTTGCCCGGGAGAGCAGCCAGATACTGGCAGATCAGTGGACGGATAGAGTCGCTGTTAAAGTTGCCAATGATGGTGAATGTCCAGCCTTGTGCTGTTGCTGTGCGTTCTTTTGCCATCTGGAGGATCCTGTCATAGTCAACCTGTGAAAGCTTGTCGATAGTCATGGGTTCCATTCGTGGACTATGTCCATATAAGGTGGCTGTCAGCGAATCGCTCAAGGCAGTTTCTGGAGCCAGGGAGCGGTTCTTCAACGATACCTTCATCTGATCCATCAGGTTATTAAAGCTCTGTTGATCCTTGTTGATATGGGTAAAGTATAGGTAAGTCATTTGGAGCATGGTCTCGACATCCTTAGGAGTAGAAGATCCGCTAATCCTCATGTCCCTCTCCCCCATGGAGAGGTCAGCGTTGGCGATCTTGCCAGCGAGTGCCTTGGAGAGTTCCGTATTGGAGAAATCACCTAACCCACTTATGCCAATCACGTCATCGAAGACATTTGCGTTGACATAATCCTTGGGGCCGTACAGAGAGCTTCCGCCTTCTCCTTTGCCGGATAGCAAGACTTGGTCTTTCTTAAAGTCAGTCTGTTTCAGCAATACTCTTGCACCATTTGACAAGGTTAAGGTTGTATAGCCAAACTTGTCGTTCTTGACTTCCTTGACAATCTTTCCCGGTGTAGGCATTTGCGTGATCAGGGGCTCGTCCTTGACATTGTCAACATACGCATCGATTTTCTCTGCTCGTGCTTCCTTGATGGCATTCAGCAAGCCTGCCTCTGTCGGATATACATTTCCCTCCTTCTCAGTGTTGAAGTTGATGATCACCATGTTGGAGTCGTTTGCCGGGACGAACTTCTTCATCGCCTCATTGATCGCCTCAATGGGAATCATGGGCACGATCTGTTTCATGGTATTGTAATCAAATTCAATGGGGGAAATGGGTTCATGGTTGAGGAAATTCTCTTTGCACTCATTATAGAATAAGGTGTTTGATCGTTTGTCTCGACCTTCCCACATCTTATCTAAGGAACTCAGATAATTCTCTTGATATCGTTTGTATTCAGTAGGAGTGAATCCAAAGTCCGCAGCGCGTCGTGCCTCTACCATGATGGCCTTCAGGGATGCAGCAGTCTGTTCCATCTCCTTAGGGGCTGCAGCCAGATAGAAGGCATCTTTCGTCTTAGAGAAGATATATTCTCCATCGCCAGCTTGAGCTCCTACATAGGGGCAGTTAGCCTTTTGGGCTTCTTCCGTAAACCGGTCGTTCAGCATGCTCACGGCAGCATCCTTGATGTACTCGTTGATATAATTGACGAGCGTGCCCTTCAGTGAATCTGGGAATATGTCGTGTTTAAAGAAAATCTGGATAGAATTGTTCTTCATCTCTTTGTCCTTGTCGATGATGACAATGGGAGTGGCCGTGTCTGGAACAGGCTCGTCCACGACGGGAAGGGCATTTTGAGGATTGGGGATAGAACCAAAGAGCTTCTTGATCATTTCTTCTGTGTGGTTGACATCGATGTCGCCGACGACAATGATACCTTGGTTGGAAGGATGGTACCATTTCTTGTAATAGTCTCTTAGTTCCTTGGGCTTAAAATGATCGACAACACTCATCAACCCAATCGGATAACGGACGCCGTATTTGCTACCTGGATATAGTTTCGGGAGATTACGCTCAAACATCCGGCTCTGGGCACTGGTGCGCATGCGCCATTCCTCATGGATGACCCCACGCTCCTTTTGGATTTCTTTCTCATCCAATGTCAGTCCTGTAGACCAGTCGCGGAGGATTAATAGACATGAGTCAAGTGAGCTCTGTCGGTTGGTCGGTACGTTATCAATATTGTATACGGTCTGGTCGATGCTGGTATAAGCGTTCAGGTCACGACCGAATTCAACGCCGATGGAGCGTAAGTACTCGATCAGGTTATTTCCCTTAAAATGGTCAGATCCATTGAACGCCATGTGTTCCAGGAAATGGGCAAGACCACGTTGGCTTTCTTCCTCTTGTATGGAACCTACTTTCTGGGCAATGTAGAAATTAGCCCGGTGCTCCGGCCAGTTGTTATGCCGGATGTAATAGGTTAACCCATTGCTGAGCTTTCCTATACGTACTGCTGTATCAGTGGGAATGGCAGGCATCTGCATTTGAGCCTGTACGATCCCTGTTACTGAAAGCAGTAATAGTAAAAATAAATGTCTTAACTTCATATGGTTCTATATTTGGTTTATTGTTAATTACGCCTATCGTTTACAAAGGTATACTTTATTTTCCTATTTCCTAACTTTTTACACATCTTTTTAGTAAAATTTGAGATATAGAATTTAATGTGATTGTATGTTTCTGGGGTGATGTTCCAAGATTTCCTGCCTGAGGTCATCCGTATCAATGTGGGTATATATCTCCGTGGCCCCAATATCCTCATGCCCTAACATGGCTTGGATAGCCCTTAGATCTGCACCTCCTTTCAACAGAGCCGTTGCAAACGAATGCCGTAATGTATGTGGCGAGATGGTCTTGGTGATGCCAGCCTCTTGTGCTTGTCGCTTGATCATGATCAGAATCATTGTCCGCGTCAGGTGGTGTCCTCGTCGGTTTAAGAAGACATAGTCTTCTTCTCCAGCCTTGATCTTCAGGAGATTGCGGTCGAGGAACCAATGATTGATCTCTTGGATGGCCTTTGGCGAGATAGGGACCAGCCTTTCCTTGCTTCCTTTTCCCATTACGCGGATGAATTTCTCATCAAGATATAGGTCGGACAACTTCAGGTTGACCAGCTCGGAAACACGCAATCCACAGGAAAAAAGGATTTCAATAATGGCTTTGTTCCTTTGTCCCTCGGGTTTGGAAAGATCAATACTACCTTCCAACTGATCAACTTCCTCTGTTGATAATACTTCTGGCAGATGCTTTCCCAGTTGAGGAGAAGGCAATAACTCTGTGGGGTCATTCTCCATATATCCATCCAAAATCAAGAAGTGATAGAAATTCCTGATGCCACTGAGGATCCTTGCTTGTGATCGAGCGCCGATGCCTTTTTCTCTCAGGTCTGTGACGAAAAGCTCTAAGTCCTCTAATCGTACATCTGTAGGATGAAGCTCATGTTGATTCAGAAAGGTGAACAAATCTGTGATGTCGTGTTGATAAGCTTCTAAAGTGTTATCAGAGTAATTACATTCCAATTTCAGATAGCGTAGGTAAGCTTTCACAATATTCGTGCTTGATGTTTCGTCCTTCTCCATTTTTTTTGTATATTTGCCGACAAATATACAAAAAAAATCTGAGATGAAGATACAAATTATTAATGGCCCTAATTTAAACCTCTTAGGAGTACGTGAACCAGGCATCTACGGAAAGAGTTCTTTTGATAGCTATTTATCGGAATTGCGTGGCATGTATCCAGATATAGAGATAGCCTATTATCAAAGCAATGTGGAGGGAGAACTGATTAATCAAATGCAGGAGGTCGGTTTTTCTTGTGATGGGATTGTCTTGAATGCAGGTGCTTATACGCATACTAGTATTGCCTTGCAGGATTGCATTCGCTCTCTTGCTTGTCCTGTCGTTGAGGTACATATCTCTAATGTCCACAAGAGAGAGGAGTTCCGTCATCATTCGATGATTAGTTGTGCTTGCTTAGGCGTGATTTGTGGGTTTGGACTTGACAGTTATCGTCTTGCAATAGAAGCTCTTCTCACACATCATCGTCATGACTGAGACTGAGATTTTGGATCAATATATCCTTCAGCATTCAGACCCAGAAGGCGATTATCTTCATCGACTATATCGCGCTACTCATATCCACACCGTTCATGGCAGGATGGCAAGCGGTCATCTGCAAGGAAGGTTCTTGAAAATGCTGGTGCACATGATCCGTCCTAAGAATATCTTAGAAATCGGTACGTTCAGTGGATACAGTGCTATTTGCTTGGCTGAAGGACTGGAGGGCGATGGGAAGGTTTGGACCTTTGAGATTAATGATGAGATGGAGGACTTCACGCGTTCGTGGATTGAAGGGTCGAAGGTCGCAGACAAGATCCATTTTATGATCGGGGATGCGAATCTGGAAGCCCCGAAGTTGGGGATTACTTTTGACATGGCATTCTTGGATGGTGATAAAAGAACTTATGTGGAGTCTTATGAGATGACCATGGGTATCTTACGAAGCGGGGGCTTTATCCTTGCTGACAACACGTTATGGGATGGTCATGTGGTAGATGCGGCATATGACAAGGACAGGCAGACATCAGGTATTGAGCATTTTAATGACTTGATAGCCCATGACCAGCGTGTGGAACGGGTGATCTTGCCCTTAAGGGATGGGCTGACGATTATTCGGAAATTATAGGCTGTCTCCTAATAATCGTCGGCTCAAGTATCTTACTGGGTACCATACAGCTAACCATCCAGCTGCTAATACAGTAATAAAGATAATGAATACATCAGAATAGTGGACGCTTACTGGATATGCATTGACAATGAAGGACCCGTCGCTTCCTCCTAAGCGTACCCATCCATATTGTTGTTGCAACCAACATAATAGCAGTCCTATCAATATTCCGACAATGGCACCGATGGCAGATATCATTCTCCCCTCAAAAAGGAAGATACGGGTGATTTGCTTGTCACTGGCACCTAAATTGCGGAGGGTAACGACATCATCTTTCTTGTCAATGATCAGCATGGACAAAGACCCGATGATATTGAAGCAAGCTACAATCAGAATAAAGGTCAGGAAGATATAGGCAATAAACTTCTCTATCTTCATGATATTGAAGGTATCTTCCTGTTGTTCGAAGCGGTCGAGAACTTTGTATTTCTTTCCAGCAATCTTTCGCATGTCTGCTTTTACCGACTCCAAGTTACTTCCCTGTTTCAGTCGTAGCTCCAAGGAAGATAGCATCCCTTGTTCCCCGAAGAGGTTCCGAGCGAACGCGATGGGGCAGATGATATAGTTCTTGTCGTATTTAGATTGCTTGACGGAGAAGACAACGCCAGGTGAGTCTAAGGAATCAACGACGAATCCCCCTTCTGGATCGGAAATGTCCAATTGTCCTTCCTTTTGGGGCGCATAGATTTTCAGTCCACCTTCCCATTGAGTGCCCGTCCCTAAGTTTTGTGCCAGTTGAATGCCAATGGTTCCATATTGTAGGTTGGCGGCATGAAGGTCGAAGTTTCCATCTCCATAGAGGATGTCATTGATATGGGTCAGCTCCCCGAAATTATCATCGACACCTTTGATGACAACCATTGCCTGTTTGTCTTTATACATAGCAAGGGCATTATCCTCAACACATTCGGTAGCAACGTCAACTTCCGGCATCTTCCTGATCTGTGTAAGTATAGGATCATCTGCTGGAGCTGTCTTTCCATATACAGGTACCACCTTTAGCTGTGGGTCAAACGACGTAAAGAGGGTTGCGACAAGGTCGTGGAAGCCATTGAAAACACTTAATACAATGACCAATGCCATTGTTGCCACGGCCACGCCAATGACAGAGATGATGCTGATCACATTAATTGCAGACGTACTCTTCTTGGAAAAGAGATAACGGCGGGCAATATAAAAGGGGAAGTTCATTATTTCTTCAGAAGTTCGTCGATATGTTCTATGTAGTCTAAAGAGTCGTCAATGAAGAATCGTAATTCCGGTATGATTCGCAATTGATTGTGCACTTTCTTGCCGAGTTCGTATCGGATGGTCTTCTCGTTGGCTGTGATATTTTTAATGAGTTCGTCACCTTTCTCTGAGGGGAAAATGCTCAAGTATGCTGTGCAGATGCTCAGGTCGGGAGAGATACGACACCGGGTAACGCTGACGATAACTCCATGTGTCATCCTCGTCTGCGACTGAAAGATCATGCTTAGTTCTTTCTGTAGCAATCGTGCTATTCTGTTTTGTCTCGTTTCTTGCATATTAGCCTAAATCAATATGTTTAGCATTTATTTTTTCATGAAGGAAGATCTGCGCAGTGTCTGCAAACTTGTCTTCGCTCTCTGTGGTGAAGAACTGGCAAGTGCCACCTTTCGTGATCTGCTGTTCTAAGTCGCCATGGCGCTCGAGATAATTCTTGAGGCTATCTGCAACATATTTGCCTTGCGCGATGATCCTAATACCTTTTGGCGTATTCCTAACGATGGGGTTCATTAACAGGGGATAATGGGTACATCCTAAGATGAGGGCATCGATCTTTGGGTCTTTCCTCAACAATTGGTCAATCCTTTTCTTTACGAAATAGTCTGCTCCCGGACTGTCTGATTCGTTCGCCTCAACGATAGCAGCCCATAAAGGACAGGCAATGCCAGAAAGCTTGATGTCAGGAAAGAATTTGGCGATCTCTAAATCATAGCTTTGGCTTTTGATGGTCCCTGGTGTAGCCAATAATCCTACGTGTCTACTTTCTGTTAGGGTCCCTATGATTTCTGCGGTTGGGCGGATGATGCCTAACACTCTCCTGGTTGCATCCCATTCCGGTAAATCACGTTGTTGTATGCTTCTAAGAGCCTTTGCAGAAGCAGTATTACAGCCGATGATAACAAGATGGCACCCCAAGGTAAAGAGCTTTAACACAGCCTCTCTCGTGAATTGGTAGACGACTTCGAATGATCTTGATCCATAGGGAGCACGGGCATTGTCACCTAAATACATATAGTCATACTGAGGGAGAAGTTGGCGAATTCCATGTAAGATGGTTAACCCACCATATCCGGAATCAAAGATCCCAATAGGTCCCGGTTGTTTTGGAAAAATATTCATCATTTACCTCTATTTCAAAGCATCCTTTACAATCATGTTGATATCTTCGCCCATGGTCGGGTCTATATAAGGCACAGTATCATTATCGGTATTCAGAATAAAAGCATATCCGCGACTCCTCCCGATCTTTTGTAGTGCTGCCGATAGTTTCTGCCGCAGAGGTGCGTAAGCATCATGCTCAGCTTGCTTGAGAAGACGCTTGGCTTCTTCCTTAAAGGCAATGTTCTTCTCCATCAATTCTGTCAATTCCGCCTGTCGCTTGTCCCGGATGGATGGGGCGAAATCTCTTTGCCCTTCAAGGAATTCTTCATACTTTTTGTTGAACTCATCTTCTGATCTTTTCGTTTCCGCGTCGTATTTACTTCTCAGATCACTCAGATTCTGCTGTGCAATGGCATAATCCGGCATTGCTTTCAATGCCTCTTGATAACTGAAGTAACCAAACTTGATCTGTTGCCCATTAGCTATGAATGGCAATGCGAGTAATAATAGGGACAGTAGTATCTTCTTCATCTTATTATACCTTTATGCTATCAGAAAATAAGGGCGGACATGAAGCCCGCCCTTTATCAATTATAAAATTATTTTGTCTTGTTGAGCTGAGCCTTCACATCAGCGGTTACGTCCTTGCTAAGGGTGTCGCTGATATAAGGGATACCCATGCTGGTATCCATGATGTAGACATAGCCTCCAGTCTTGCCTACCTCCTTGATGGCATTCACCAACTTGGTCATGATAGGCTGCATCTTCTCTTGTTGTGATTTCTGGAGTGCCTGTTGGTTGTCCTGATAGGTCTGTTGGATCTTCTGGTACATCTGCTGCAAGCTCTGCTCTGTCTCTTTCTGCTTGGTGGCATTCATCGTGCTCTTGGTCTTGTCGTATTCTTCACTTTTGCGCTGGAGTTCATCCTGCATGGATTTCAAGTCAGCCTCGTACTGCTTGGCAGTAGCCTGCAGCTCACCACTTGCCTTGATATACTCAGGCATACCAGACATTACTTCCTGCGCATTCAGGTGTCCGAACTTCTGTGCAAACATCGACAGAGGAGCGAACAACATCAACATTAAAATAAGTTTTTTCATTTCTTTCTTTATCATTTAATTATTTGTTATTGTCTATAGGTCCTGCCAGTTCCCCCAATTGATGAGGACGGTGCAAATATACAACTTTTAGTTTGAATAACCTAACTTCTGGAGAACTTCGTTGCTAATATCTATCTTTGGGGATCCAAAAATGATACCACTGTCCGATGCACGGTCAAGGACGAGGGAGTACCCACGGAGTTCTGAGATTTCTTTTACAGCATTGTAAACCTCTTCCTGTATGGGTCCCATGAGGCTTTCACGTTTCTTATAGAGTTCTCCTTCTGGGCCGAAGTATTTTTTCTTCAGTTCGCTGGCAGCCTTCTCTTTTGCCATGATGGCATCCTGCTTGGCTTGTTTTTGCTCTTTGGACAAGAACACAACCTCATTCTGATAGTTCTTGTACATTGTGCTGGCTTCTGTGTTTAAAGCCTCAACCTCTGCCTGCCATTTCTTGGAAGTCTGGTTTAACTGTTCATTGGCGCGCTCGTATGCAGGGATATTCTTCAGGATGTATTCCATGTCAATCAATGCAAACTTCTGCGCATTCGCTGTCATTGCGAATATGGACACCAGGCAAATCAATATGATCTTTTTCATCTTGTACTCCTTTCTTAAGATTACTGTTTATATTGTTGTACTTGTTTAGAATTCCTGACCGAGTACGAAGTGGAACTGGCTGCCACCCTTGCCTGTGGAAACCTTGTCAAATCCATATGCCCAGTCGATACCCATTAAACCAACCATTGGCAGATAGATTCGAACGCCGACACCGGCAGACCGCTTCATGTCAAATGGGTTGAATTTCTTGGTCTCAGTCCATGCATTACCACCTTCCAGGAAGGTTAGACCGTAAATAGTCGTGTTTCCGAGCAAGAACGGATAACGCAGCTCCAGTGAGAACCGGTCGTAGGCATACCCTTCCTGCCCATATGGTGTCAAGGAACCATTCTCATATCCACGGAGCCCAATGGTCTCTTCTGCATAACTTGTGGAGTATCCACTCATACCATCACCACCCATGTAATAGGTTTCGAAGGGGCTCTTCTTGTATTTGTTGTATGATCCTAACAAACCTAATTCAACACGAGTCATCAGCACGAAGCACTTTGCTGCGCCAGACAGGGCAGTGTAGGTCTTAGCCTTGAACTTCCATTTGTGATACTCAACCCAGCGGTATTTTTCCTGTTGCTCTTCCTGATAGGTTGAAGAGTAGTAGTTGGTCGCGAGGTTCTTGTAGTCCTTGCCATCCCACTTTGACCATGGCGGGGTGAGGGTCACAGAAGCTGTGAACTCGGAGCCACGGCGTGGATAGAGTTGGTTATCCGTTGAGGTTCGGTTCAAGGATATTGTCATATTCAAGTTGTTGGAGTTTCCGTTCGTCATCAGGAAGTAGCTCCAGTTCTTTAACATGTATCGCTGATAAGCAAGTTCCAAGGACAAGGTGAAGTAATCGTCTGGCCAGCGCAAGCGCTTACCCCATCCGAGGGATACTCCCAACAACTTTACATACTTATCAGGATCGTAATAGTTCTCATAATTGTTATAGTAGTTATATGAGTTGTAGCCATAATAATAGTTATAATAGCTGTTCTGCCATGCACTATTGTAGTATGTGCTGGAGACATCAGTCTGCTTGCTGAAGTATGCGCCTACAGAGAACTGGATAGGGCGTTTGCCTCCGAACCAGTTGGTAGAGTAGCTTACATTATATGACTGATAGTAAGTACCATTGGTCTGAGCTCCGATGGAGAGTACCTCACCATCGCCAATAGGCATGATGCCACGGTGTTCCTTGTTCTTATTGAACAGGTTTGCCATGGAGAAGTTGTTCAATTTCAGTCCAATACGTCCAATGACACCAGTTTGTCCCCAACCCAAGGAGAACTCGATTTGGTCATTTGACTTTTGTACCAAGTTCCAGTTGATGTCTACAGTTCCATCCTCCGGATTAGGCTTCACGTCAGGGTTTACTTTTTCTGGGTCGAAATGTCCCATAGAGGCCAGCTCTCGAACGGAACGCTGAAGAGCCTCTTTCGAGAACAAGTCTCCTGGTTTTGTACGGAGCTCACGGCGGATGACATTCTCATACAATCTATCATTGCCATTGATACGTACGTGGTTCAGGTGTGCCTGCTGGTTTTCTGTGATACGCATCTCCAGGTCTATGGAGTCACCAACGATATTCACTTCTGTAGGATCCAGGTTATAGAACAAATATCCGTTGTTCCAATACAGGTTGCCCACTGCGTCTTCATCTTCGCTCAGGCGTTTGTGCAAGAGTTTTTGGTTGTATACATCACCTTTGTGCATGCCTAAGATGGCACTCAGGCGTTCTGTGGGATAGACAGTGTTGCCTACCCATGCTATATTCCGAATATAGTATTTCTTCCCTTCGTTTACCTTTATATAGATGTTTACATGCTTGGCATCGTAATTCCATACACTATCTTCCAAGATCTCTGCATCACGGAAGCCATATTCATTATATTTGTCGATCAAATTCTGCTTGTCCTTCTTCCAACGGTCTGGCGTATATTTCTTTGCCTTGAGGAAAGTAGAGAGCTTGTTCGCCTCATGTGTCTTGGTAAATGCGCCTTTCTTCAGGAATCCACCCTTTATCTTCGATGTCTTTAGCTGGGAGTTGCCTTCAATAATGATCTGATGAATCTTCATCTTTTCTTTCTTGTCTACCACAACATCCAGAATGACAGAATTCTTATTGGCTACATCATCGCGTTGGTTGATATCAATTTCGGCATTTTTAAACCCTTTGTCGTCAAAATATTTTTTTGCAAGGATCTTGACACGGTCGATCACATTGGGCGTCAAGCTCATGCCCTTTAGCAAGCCCAACTTGTTCTCCATATCTTCACGCTCAGATTTCTTCAATCCAAGGTAGTTGATCGTGGTCACTCGGGGACGTACTCTCAGGGATATATGCAGATAAGCCTTATCATGGATGATGGAGTCGACAGAGATGGCGACATTAGAGAAGAGTCCGTGACGCCAATAGCGTTTGACGGCATCTGTGATCTCATTGCCAGGGATCTCTATTTTCTGCCCGACTGATAAACCGGAGATACCTGTCAGGACATAATCCTCGTACCCTTCTACACCAGATACGTTGATACCTCCAATCGTAACCGTACGAGGAGTTCCTGCGTAGGAAATCTCAGGATAGTCTATCTTATCTTGAGCCTCACTCTGTAAGCTGATGCTTAACAGGATAGTCAATAGAATCAATACCTTTCTAATATTATTCATATTCTTATGTTTGTTCGACTCCATAGGTTGGAGTTTATTTCTGATTTTCTATTTGTGCTTCTGTCTTGCCAAATCTGCGCTGGCGTCCCTGATAGTCGATGATGGCTTTTTGCAAGTCCTCTTCATTGAAGTCTGGCCAATAGGTGTCGCAGAAGTATAGCTCTGTATATGCAATCTGCCAAAGCAGATAATTGGATATCCTTTTTTCTCCTCCTGTTCGGATCAGCAGGTCTGGGTCTGGCATGAAAGAGGTCTCTAGATGCTTGGAGAAGTTCTCCTCCGTCAATTGTCCTTCTAGTTCCTCTACCTTGATGGGATCGCTGATAGCTCCATTTGTGCAGGCTTCCCAAACTGTTTCCTGCATTGCTTTGATGATTTCCCAGCGGGAGGAGTAGCTCAGTGCCACGACCATTGTCATGGCCTCGTTCTTTGCAGTATGCTCTATGGTCTCCCATAATTTGTTCTGCACCTCTTGCGGTAAACGCTTGGTATCTCCAATCACTTGGAACTTGACATGGTGCTTCATGAAGATCTCGTCTTCTAAGGATGTAAGGACTAATCCCATTAAGGCGGAGATCTCATCTGCTGGCCGATTCCAGTTCTCTGTGGAGAACGTGTAGAGCGTGAGATATTTCACTCCCAGTCGTACGCACTCTGCCGTGATCCTCCTTACCGTATCGACGCCAGCCTGATGCCCGTATGTGCGCGGCTTTCCTTGGCGTGCTGCCCATCGCCCATTACCATCCATGATAATGGCGATGTGTCGTGGTATACGGTTCATGTCTAATTCTGCTGTCATTAGTAATCCTTGTTACATGTTCTACATTTAGGCGAGAAATTGTAGGTGAGGGTTACCTGAAAGGCACTGTAGCAGTCGGTATTCTTGAACAGTCCACTGCTTTGAATGCCATAGGGATCTTCCACGCCATCCAACTTGTCACTAAAGGAAAAGTGGATGCCCCATTCCAAGCCTATATTGACTCTTTCTGCAACTTTATATTTTAAGCCCACGCCCAAGGGTATATTTGCCGTAAAGGCATGCTCGTTGTCGCCCTTGACATAGGTCGCCCCAACGCCTCCGAAGATGAAAGGGGTAAGGGGCTTGGCTCCTCTGTAATCATGGCCTGTCCCATAAGGCCAGAAATTATATTCATAGGTCAGGCTCACATCCACGAGGCTCCTGTCAAACTCGTATGGCAGTTCCTGATATTGTGGATAGTAAGTACGGACATCTGCTGACGAGCCTTTCAACTTCCCGTAATTAGCAGACAGGCGGATCGCCATATAAGGATTGATCACCCGTCTGGCAATGAGGGATCCTATGGGCTGCATGTCCTTGAGGATGTTTCCATTGAAATCTCCCTCGTAGCTCACGACTCCAATACCCGCTCCTATCTCCATCCTATACTCTAAGTCGTCCTGCGCATTCATCTGGACTGCGGTGAGGAAGAGTACAATGAATGATAGGACCCTGTTCATTACTTTCTTGTTTAAAACGTACCAGCCGCGTATTTATTCTGTAAACTCGGTCTGTTCTTTGCGCCATCCCAAATTGGTAAGGCGTCCTTTCCAAACCTGTCCACTTTGTCCACAGAACAGCCAGATATATTGGTCGCTGTCCACTGTCATGGCAAAGGAAGATGAACTGGCAGAGAATCCATCTGGAACGGTGATCTCTATGGAGTCGTTCCCATCTTTGTGCCAAGTGATTCCGCCATCATGGCTCATATAGAAATGAGCATAACCCTTGGTTACATTCGCACCGATCCCATCACCTCCGAAGGCAATGATATCTCCAGCATATCCATTGATATGGATGTTTCGGAGTCGCGGAGCCATATACAGGTTGTTGGACGATATAGAGAAGTAAGTCCATTTCTGGTTTTCTGAGAGCGTTCCGTTCTCTTCAATCTTTCCCCAGATCTGTGCAACAGAGTCTGTGGCATAACTGTTCTCACTGCGATTGCCCATGATTAGTAAGCGATTGGTCTCTTTGTTGGTGGCCAATGGGGCACAGTAGAAGTTGAGGTCCTGTGTCGGTAACAGGGAAGGATCATCATCCAGTTCCTCGTTGTTCCAAGTCGCACCGTCATCCGTGGAAGATACAATTCCATTATTGGTTAAGGCATAGATCTTCGAAGTACTTGCGCCTAACAAATGCTTGACATTCGTAGATGCGATCGCTGACCATGTGGAGGCATCTGCAGATTTGTAAATGACTCCATTGTCCAATGTGTAGAGATAACCTTCCTTTGCGAAAGTCTCTTTGTAAGCATCTTGCGTAAGGGTTATGTTCGGAGTGCGGACGGTCCAAGTTCTGCCATCTGACATTCCTGTGGAATAGATAACGGTAGAAGATCCATTGGAACCGAAAACATAAAGTGTATTGTTGCAGTTGATTGCTCTCATTCCTCTCAAGGCTGCAATCTTACTATTGCTGGGCAATGACTGCCAAATGAAACTGTCTGCAGGCTCTTTGTGTACATTGACTTGGATCGTATAGTCGCGGTGATATAATCCCGATTGGCTATAGACAGACACCTTCATGGGGTTGGTAAAATCAAGGGAGTCAGAGCTGGAGTAATAGGCAAGGCTATCCTTGCCGTCAGTAGCCTTCAATGTCAAGATGATCGCACCAGAATTCTTGCTTCCAATCGTGCAGATCACCTTAGAGGCATCGATGCCGTATGGAAGGGAGTCCTGGTTGTATATCAGGCGGTTAGTCTGGTCGATGTTGAACTTGTATCCACTGCAATCCAAGGTAGTGGAGTACGTGCTGTCAACACCTGTAGACGCCTTTGTATAAACTGTCTCATTCAAGGTCCCCAATGAGAAGCTGGTAATGGCTGTATCCTCATTATAGGTGATTTCTTCGTCATTACTACTCAAGCAAGAGGACATTAAAATGATAGCTGAAAACAGCATGATCAAAGGTAAAAACTTCCTTTTCATTACAATATATTCATTATTTCATAGCAAAGGGAGCACACTGTCAGCATAGATCAATCGTCATCAATAATCCTTTAGGATAACAACTCTTTTTACTCTTCTGCTTCTTTGTGGCAATTCTTCGCAAGTTTTTGGTTGCAAAGTTAATCAGAATTCCCCAAAATGCGTTCTTTTTTAATACTTTATTAGGTAAAATATTGATGAAGAGAGTGTTTTTTAAGTTTGTTTTAGACAAAGAGATGGCATTTCGCAGATAAATCTACGTGGCAAGGAAAAATGCAGACATAAAAAAAGGACGACACGAATCACTCGCGCCGGCCTCTTGAAAGAATAATGTTAACGGATGTTGGTGTGGACCAAAGCAATAATACTTAGAATAGTCATGAATGTGACTCCAGCCAACATCACGATTGTTTCAAAATCTAATAACATAATCTTTACCTTAAAAATCTATCAAACTACTAACCTAATGAAAACTTATTAAAAATGTACGTATTCTCTCGAACACGATGCAAATATACGCATTGTGCCCGGGAACAGCAATCATTTTCTTGATTTTTATAAGAAAATGCCCGTTTATTTGATATAAATCAAAAAAGCACTGCCGAATGGAATCGACAGTGCCTTATAATCATGTAGATGTGAACCTTTGGTTTAGAGTTTTGGACCTGCAGCAACCAATGCCTTGCCAGCCTCATTTCCTTCGTATTTCTTGAAGTTCTTGATGAAGCGACCTGCGAGGTCTTCTGCCTTCTTTGTCCACTCTTCTGCATTAGCGTAAGTGTCACGTGGATCCAGGATATGTGAATCTACGCCTTCAAGCTGTGTAGGAACAGTGAAGTTGAAGTAAGGGATAACCTTTGTTGGAGCCTTGTCAATAGAGTGATCAAGGATAGCATCGATGATGCCACGGGTATCACGGATGGAAATACGCTTGCCTGTTCCGTTCCAGCCTGTGTTCACCAAGTAAGCTTTAGCACCACTCTTCTGCATGTGCTTTACTAACTCTTCTGCATATTTTGTTGGATGCAGTTCGAGGAATGCCTGGCCAAAGCAAGCTGAGAAGGTTGGGGTCGGCTCTGTGATGCCACGCTCTGTACCTGCTAATTTTGCGGTGAAGCCAGAGAGGAAGTAATATTTAGTCTGCTCAGGATCCAGGATAGATACAGGAGGCAGCACTCCAAATGCATCTGCGCTCAGGAAGATTACCTGTTTTGCAGCTGGTCCCTGAGACTCAGGACGCTGGATGTTCTTGATGTGATAGATAGGATAAGATACACGTGTGTTCTCGGTAACGCTCTTGTCTGCGAAGTCAATCTTGCCATTCGCATCAACGGTTACGTTCTCTAACAGTGCGTCACGTGTGATAGCGCCATAGATATCCGGCTCTGCTTCCTTGTCCAGGTTGATTACCTTTGCATAGCAACCGCCTTCGAGGTTGAATACGCCCTTGTCGTCCCATCCGTGCTCGTCATCACCGATCAGCCTACGCTTTGGATCTGTTGACAAAGTGGTCTTACCTGTACCGGACAGACCGAAGAAGATGGCAGTGTTCTCACCCTGCATATCGGTGTTGGCAGAGCAGTGCATGGAAGCAATGCCCTTCAATGGCAAGAAGTAGTTCATCATAGAGAACATACCCTTCTTCATCTCGCCTCCGTACCATGTGTTGATGATAACCTGTTCCTTGGAAGTTACGTTGAATACAACGGCTGTTTCGCTATGTAGACCCAGCTCCTTGTAATTTTCAACTTTAGCCTTGGAAGCATTGTAAACGATGAAGTCTGGTTCCTGTTCAAAGTCAGCTTCTGTCTTTGGACGGATGAACATGTTGGTAACGAAATGAGCCTGCCAAGCAACCTCCATAATGAAACGAACCTTCATGCGAGTATCGCGGTGTGTGCCGCAATATCCGTCTACTACATACAACTTCTTATTGGAGAGCTCTTTCTTTGCGATTTCCTTAACGGCTGCCCATGTCTCTTTAGAAGCACGATGGTTGTCGTTATGATATTCCTCGGAATCCCACCAGATGGTATCGTGAGAAGTTTCATCGTCAACGATGAACTTGTCCTTAGGAGAACGACCGGTGTAGATACCTGTCATTACATTGATGGCACCGAGCTCAGTCTCCTGACCCTTGTCATAACCTGTAAGACCTTCTTTTGTCTCCTCATTGAAGAGAACTTCGTAAGAAGGATTGTAAAGAACCTCGGCTGTACCCGTCTGGATGCCGTAAGTTGCTAAAACTGACTTATCAAACTTTGCCATTTTAAAATGTATTTAAGTGTGAATAATTATCTTGATATACTTGCTAAAAAGCATCTTTTTAAATCGTCCGCAAAGTTAATCATTTTGTGTTGGATAGCCAACTTTAAGCCCATAAAATTCAAATACTCTAAATCTTTTTAGGTTAAAGAAATTAAAAAAGATATGCTCTTTGATGCATTTGTAATTTGCAGTTGGCAAAAATAGCGGGATTTTTTATACTTTTGCAGCCAAATTATAACTAAGTAATCATGAATTTAATAAATTTCTCTGACCAGAATTCTATTATCAATCAATATCTTGCTGAAATTCGAGATGTTAATTACCAGCAAAACCGACTGCTTTTCCGTAATAACATTACCCGTATAGGGGAGTTGGAAGCGTATGAGATCTCCAAGACCCTTCACTATGCGGAAAAGAAGGTACAGACTCCTTTGGGTATCGCAAAAGTGAACTTACCCACGGACGATATTGTCCTGGCTACGATTTTCCGTGCTGGATTGCCTTTGCATGCGGGCTTCCTGAATGTCTTCGATCACGCAGGGAATGCTTTTGTCAGTGCTTATCGCGAGTATGTAGATGAAGCTCATACGAAGGTTGGCATTCACGTGGAATACCTTGCTACGCCGGGGTTGGACGGGAAAACGTTGATCCTGGTGGATCCAATGCTTGCAACGGGCGGTTCTATGGATCTCGCTTATAAGGCTTTCCGGGAGAATGGTACGCCAGACAAAATCCATGTGGCTTGCGTGATAGCTACGCCTGAGGGGATACGGAATGTACAATCCATCTTCCCGGAGGATAAGACTACTATTTGGTGCGCTGCTGTCGATCCTGGGATGAATGAGCATAAATATATTGTCCCTGGTTTTGGGGATGCTGGCGACTTGTGTTATGGGGACAAGCTTTGATGTCTTTGCCTCGTGGCCTCCTTCCTCCTGATGGGATGGATAGAGTGGCAAAAGATGAAAAAAGCGCAAGAGCTTCTGCCCTTACGCTTAAATGTCCTATCCAGATAGGTCGGGATCTTATTCCTTTACTTCCCAGATATCGTTGGTCTCTAATAATTCCATGAAGTTGTGATAAGGCTTCTTGGCTTTTACTTCCTCGATTTGTGCGTTTACCGCCTCATCGTAGGTGGGAGCCTCCACATCTCGTATGATACCCAGGGCTACGGGGAACCCATGCTCGTTGTCCATCATGGCAAGTTTTAGTTGCAAGGTGTCATCTTCGCAATGGGCATCATGGACCAAGATGTCTTTCTCCGTGATGCCATTCTCGCCAATCTTGACGACCTTTAGTCCGAAACCTTCCTGTACCAGTCCGTATTCATTGTTCTCACCGAAGACCAAAGGCTTGCCATGCTCAACATAGATAGCATTCTTAGAGCGTCCTTCTTTGCTATAAATGGGGTCGTAGGCTCCATTGTTGAAAATTACGCAATTCTGCAAAATCTCACATACGGCAGCTCCTTTATGGGCATTGGCAGCTTTTAAGATCCTCACGGTTTCATTACCGTCGTTGGCTACTGACCGTGCAAAGAACCTACCGCGGGCTCCAAAGCAGAGCTCAGCTGGACGGAAAGGATCTTCTACAGTACCATAAGGCGATGATTTGCTGACGAAGCCGCGGGGAGAAGTTGGACTGTATTGTCCCTTTGTTAGTCCGTAGATGCGGTTGTTCAGCAGGATCATGTTCAAGTTGATATTGCGGCGCATGGCATGGATAAAGTGGTTCCCGCCGATCGCCAGTCCATCTCCATCCCCACTAATCTGCCAAATGGTGAGATCAGGATTGACGATCTTTGCACCTGTGGCGATTGCTGCTGCACGTCCATGGATGGTCTGCATGGCGTAGGTATTTACATAATAAGGCAGACGACTTGAACAGCCGATGCCAGAAATGACGGCAGTCTCATAGGGCGGAACCCCTATCTCTGCCATGGCTTTATGCAATGATGCGAGGAAGAAATGGTCTCCGCATCCAGGACACCAGCGTGGCTGTCCTTTTTTATAGTCTTTTGCTGTATATTCAGTCATGATTTTTCCTCCATTAATAACTATAAGACTCTTGAATCAAAAGTGCCTCCTGGGGTCGGCTGGTCATCAGAGATGATAACGCGTTCGAATTCCTTGACTAGTTCACTAACGACGAAAGGCTGGCCTTTCACTTGATTGTACTGATAGGGAATGAATCCATTGATACGGATGCGGAGCAATGCTGCCAGTTGCCCGAGGTTTTGCTCAGCTACCACTACTTTTTTGTAGCGTAATAGAGTCTCGGCCGTGTTCTTAGGCAACGGATTGATGTACTTAAACTGCGCCAAAGCAACCTTATGACCTTTCTTCTGTAACTCCTTCATAGCAGAATATAGATGACCGTAGGTACTTCCAAAGCCAACGATCAGCAGATCGGCATCGTCTTTGTCGCCTTGGACTTCAAGGTCAGGAAGCTGGATGTTTGCTACCTTCTCCCAACGTAGATGATCCATTTTATCATGGTTCTCTGGTTCTGTTGAGATGGCTCCTGTTTGTCCGTCTTTTTCCAATCCTCCAAGGATATGAGTATAACCCGGCGTCCCGGGGATTGCCCAATAGCGAACCTTGGTCTTGTTATCCCTCAGGTAAGGCGTGTAGGAGTATTTCTGTTTTGGCGTAGCGTAATGGGGATGAATCTCAGGAAGGTCGTCTATGTTAGGGAGCTTCCATGCCGCAGATCCATTGGCGATGAATGCATCAGTAAGCAGGACGACAGGGGTGAGATGTTCCAAGGCGATCTTGGCTGCCTGATAGGCAGCATCGAAGCAATCGGTAGGGCTGAGGGCGGCAATGACCGGCATGGGTGATTCCCCATTGCGACCATAGAGCACTTGCAGTAGGTCGGTCTGCTCACTCTTCGTGGGGAGACCTGTGGACGGTCCTCCGCGCTGTACGTCGATGACCACTAATGGAAGCTCATCAATGACGGCAAGGTTCAGTGCCTCGGATTTCAAGCAGATCCCTGGTCCTGATGTTGAGGTGGCGGCAAGCGCGCCTGCAAAAGAGGCACCAATAGCACTGGCACATGCAGAAATCTCGTCCTCACACTGGACCGTGATAACCCCTAATGATTTATGTTTAGACAGCTCATGCAGAATGTCTGTTGCCGGAGTAATAGGGTAGGATCCCAGATATAGTTTCAGCCCGGCTCTTTCTGCGGCAGCAATCAACCCGTATGCTGTGGCCTTGTTGCCCGTGATGTCCATGTATCTCCCGGGTTCTTTATGCGTTGACTCAATACGATAGGTGGCTGGGACGGATGCATGGACATTGTGTCCATAGTTGTATCCAGCATTCACGACCTTGATATTGTTCTCGGCAATAGCTGGCTTCTTGGCAAATTTCTCATGCAAGAAGTTCTCAACCAGTGATAGGTCACGGTTGAACAACCAGCATACTAAGCCTAAGGCAAACATGTTCCTGCATTTCAGCACAGCCTTGTTGTCCATGCCACTGTCTGCAAGGCAGTCTTTGACCATCTTAGTGATGGGGCAAGCGACAACCCTGTCTTGATCAATGTTCAGTTCTGCAAGATAGTCATCTGTCTTGAACTCCGCCTTTTTCAGGTCGTTCGGGCCGAAGCTGTCGGTGTCGATGATGATAGTTGCCTGTGGCTTTGCAAACTTGTACTGTGTTTTCAGCGCAGCGGCATTCATGGCAACGAGTACGTCGCATTTGTCACCTGGCGTGTAAACCTTGCCAGCACCAATATGAACTTGGAATCCAGAGACTCCTGTCAGTGATCCTTGCGGGGCGCGGATGTCGGCAGGATAGTCTGGGAACGTGGAAATACCATTGCCTACCGTGGCAGAAATGGTCGAGAAAATGTTGCCTGCAAGTTGCATGCCGTCACCGGAGTCGCCAGAAAAACGCACGACAACCTGCTCTAACTCTTTTACTTCTAATTCTTCTGACATAATCAATGTAGTATAAATATTAGATTATCATTCATGTTGCAAAGGTGGGAATTTTATCTGAGATCTCCAAACTTTTGGCAGACAATTTAATATTTAAACGAACTTCCTCCTAAGAACTCACGTAAGAGACTGGTTGGGGGCAATTGCTTGAATGGGATGGGCGTGAAGTATTTCAAGAACTTCCTTAACCTGTAAGCTTCTGCATATTCTTCGCAATTCTCCGGCACGAGCTCTAAAAGTGGGTCAGCTTGCGTCTTGATGACTGCCAGTTCATAGATCATCGCGGTATTGAACATGATGTCAGCATTCTCTTGGTAGGGGAAGATCCATTTGTTCTCGCCCGCCCTGACAGAAGGCCACCTGCGGATGCTTTCCTGTGCACTGACAGCTCTGTATTTATAGTCGCGGATAATACGCCGTAGGAGACGGTTGTCTGTCGTAGGAATATAATTATGTGTATCTAAGAGTATGGTCGTTAAGGCAGAGGCATAGACACGGAACTTCTGCTCTTCTGGGATCTGCGCGGTCAGCTCTGGGTTCAAGGCATGGATACCTTCTACGACGAGGATGTCGTTTTTGTTCATCTTTAGCTTTTTCCCGCTCTTGATTTGCTTGCCTGAAGGGAAGTCGTATTTGGGAAGCTCTATCTCTTCCCCACGGAATAAGGCATTCATCTGCTGGTTCAGTAAGTCGATGTCCAAGGCATAGAGACTTTCAAAGTCATAGTCTCCCTTCTCGTCTTTTGGTGTCTTCTCCCTGTCGAGGAAATAGTTGTCCAAGGATATAGGGATGGGGCGGATGCCATTTGTCAGCAACTGAATGGACAGTCGCTTGCAGGTCGTGGTCTTTCCTGAGGAGGAAGGTCCTGCGATCAATACCATCTTCACGCCTTTTCGGGATGCGATCTCATCTGCGATGCGGGCAATCTTTTTCTCCTGCAATGCCTCGGATACATTGATGATATCCGTGCTGTTTCCTTTCTTAATGGCTTCATTGAAATCCCCCACGGTATTGATACCTATGATGCTTTGCCAGCGATGGTGTTCTTGGAAGATCTCAAACATCTTGTCTTGCCTCGTCAACTGTCCTAATTGAGATGGGTCCTTGAGTGACGGGATGCGAAGCAAGATTCCATCATAATACTTTTCAATGCCATAGAGATACAGTTGGCTGGTGTTCGTGAGCAAAGTTCCGTAGAAATAATCCACGTAGCCGTCTATATCATAATAGGTGGTGTAGAGTGAACCTGTGGTCTTAAGTAGCGAGATTTTCGACTGGGCTCCAGGTTCCGAGAATACCTTGATGGCGTCTTCTGTCGTAGCCTCATGGCGGACAATAGGAATCTTGGCGTCGATGATTTCCTGTACCCGTTTCCTGATTTTGTCCACGTCTTCTAAGGAAACAGGGTGCCCGATCTTTAAGTCGCAATAATAGCCATTGGAAACAGGTATGTCGATGATCACATTGCCGGTAGGATAGAGGTCGTGGACTGCTTTGCAAAGGACGAAGAACAAAGTCCTGGTGTAAGCCCTTGACCCTGATGCTGAATACATATCCTGGAACTCAACATCTTTGTTGTGATAGACACGGTAATGCATGCCTTCCACCTTGTTATTGACCTTAGCGGAGATAGGTCCGAACTTCATTTCCAGGTTAAAATCGCGAAAAACATCAGAAAGTGTGCTTCCTATTGCAACTTCTTGAGTTTTTTTGTTATTTTTGCAACGAATTTGTATTACTTGTTTCATAGTTGTTACTCTAAGTATATTTCTGACGTGTAAAGTTAATAATTATATTCGTAACCCAAGAACAGTCACATAAAAATTATAGTTAAATATGTCGATTTGGATAATTTTTAAGCTTTTAGGATCACTCGCGCTCCTCATGTTCGGTATGAAGTCGATGAGTGAAAGCTTGCAAAAAATGGCAGGTTCGCAATTGCGTCATGTGTTGCAGGCGATGACAACCAACCGATTCACAGGCATGCTGACCGGCACTTTTGTCACTGCAGCCGTACAGTCTTCTACTGCAACCACGGTGATGACAGTATCTTTTGTAAACGCAGGATTGCTGACCTTGGCGCAAGCTATCTCGGTTATCATGGGCGCTAATATCGGAACGACGCTGACTGCGTGGATTATGAGTGCCGGCTTTTCTTTTAACATTACGGATTTCGTCTATCCTGCTTTCTTTATTGCCATTATCCTTATCTTTACGAAGAAGCGTAAGAACATTGGTGACTTTATTTTTGGCGTGGCATTTATGTTCTTAGGACTTGGTACCCTCCGCCAGACGGGTATTGACATGGATCTGGCACACAATCAACCTGTCCTCGATTTCTTCTCTTCTTTTGATCCTAATAGTTTCCTGACTACATTGGTGTTCTTGTTGATCGGCAGTATTATGACGATGTGCGTACAGTCGTCGGCTGCCATCATGGCGATTACCATGATCCTCTGCTCCAATGGGGTGCTCCCGATTTACCAAGGCATAGCCTTAGTCATGGGTGAGAATATCGGAACGACCGTCACTTCCAATATCGCCGCCCTTACTGCCAATACCCAAGCCAGGAGAGCAGCCTTTGCCCACATGTTCTTCAATGTCTTCGGCGTCATCTGGGTATTGTGCATCTTCCGGCCGTTCGTCAATATGGTCTGTGGGTTTGTAGGATACGATGAGAATATGGTAAAGACGGATCCTGCCTTCATGTCAAACGCGGCCAAGCTATCCTTTGTCCTTGCCGCCTTCCATACGACATTCAATGTATCGAATACTTTTATCTTGATTTGGTTTATTCCTCAGATTGAGAAGATCGTCTGCAAGGTGATCAAGCCGAAGAAGAGCGAGGATGAGGACGATTTCCGCTTGCGCTTTATCAGCGGTGGCTTGATGCAGACACCAGAGCTTTCCGTCCTTGAAGCCCAAAAGGAAATCCAGTCGTTCGCGGAGCGTATCCATCGTATGTTTGGGATGGTACGTGAATTGTTGGATGTAAAGGACGAGAATGTCTTCGTGAAATTGTTTACGAGGATAGAGAAATATGAGGGGATTTCTGATAACATGGAGATAGAGATCGCCAAGTATTTGGATCAGGTGAGCGATGCGCACTTGAGCGATGAGACCAAGGCGAAGATACGTGCCATGCTCCGAGAGATTTCAGAGATAGAGAGTATCGGTGACAGTTGCTATAATATTGCCCGGACGGTGAACCGCAAGATCAAAGGAAAAGAGGACTTTACCGAGCAGCAGTATGAGCATATCCATCAGATGTTTGAGCTGACGGATGACAGCCTTTCCCAGATGAATGTCCTGCTCAATGGGCATAAGGAAAACCTGGATGTCAACCGTTCTTTCAATATTGAAAACGAGATCAACAACTATCGCACGCAGCTGAAGAGCGAGAACATCAGTGATGTCAACGACCATAAGTACACTTATGCCATCGGTACGATGTATATGGACATCATTAGTGAATGTGAAAAGCTCGGTGACTACGTAGTCAACGTCGTTGAGGCTCGTATGGGTACCCGGCAGAAAGAAGCATAATAGCATGAGTCTTGGCTTCCTTCATCTCTTTCTTAGGATGGGGGAAGCCATTTCCTTATTGTGATAAAGGAGCGGAATCCTACTGCTTATGAAACTTCTCGCTGATCAATGCGGCTACCTCATCTGCGGTCTTGGCTGGTAGCGTAAGGCGTTCCATCGGGCACCAGTCATTGCCGACTTGATTGCTGATGTGGTCCACTTTCTTGCGGTAAGTAAGCTTGATGCCCGCATCCTCGATCAGCGGCAAAGCCTGGGTGCTGATGATATCGGCATAGATTTCCGTTACATTTCCGCAAACCAACAGACCTGCTGCCGCCTTTCCCACTACTTTGTCGGCAACTTTCGACTCATAAAGCGTCTCCGGCTCTTCCTCTAACAGGTAGAAAAGGTCCTTGATCCCTTTCTGCGAATAGGTATGAATCTTACCATCGTGCAACACAACGAGAGAGCAATGTTCGTCATGCAACTTGTCAATCAATCTGTTCATCATGGTTGTCACCTCAATTTTTGCCGTAAAGTTACGAAAAATGTAGGTAACTTCAAAGAGGGATGCCTGATTATTTTCCGAAATAGGAGAAATAAGCAGAAGATGGTTAGAAAAGAAACACTTTTTGATTTTAGACGAAACGTCAATGTGCACTCATTTTTGAAGTGTGTAAAGGTACTCGTGCTTCACAGCAAAAATACCTTTAATCACATCTTTAATATATATAACTTAAAACCAAATCTTTTAATTTGCGATTAGATATCTGAAGGTACCCTTGATTATTTGGAAGTCATTTCCTTTCTTCTGTAATTGAACAATCGCAGTTTTTCTTGGGTTAACAGTTGTTATACTGTTATGCGTATGGAATACATAAAGCCAGTTCCCCTTGTTGTCTCTCACAATATCACCATGCCCTGTCCCGTATTGTCCGATATTCCGCCAATTGATTATAGAGTCTTTGTGTTTTGTCCATGGACCATAAGGCGAGGGCGCAGTAGCGAATCCTACAGCGTAATCTTTACAACGAAAATCGTTTGCCGAATAGAAAAGATAATAGATTCCGTTCGACTTGAATACTGTTGGACCTTCTATGACAGGCCAGGATGTTTTCTCTGTGTTTTCCCAACTCTCTGAAATGCTGATACACTCTTTGGCCGTTCCTTCTTTTAAGACGTTTAAATCAGAATCCATTTCCGCTACATATATGTGGTTTCCGTTGATTAACCGATCATGGAACATATAAATCTTACCATCATCGTCAAAGAAGATAAAAGGATCAATTTCTTTGGTTTGAGCTGGAATGTGGGACAATGTACTTTGTTTAAAAGGACCTTTGGGAGAATCTGCAGTTGCTATGGCTAACTGTTCATTTGCTACATATGCCATATAGTATTTACCTCGATATTTAAATACTTGTGGTGCCCAAAAACCTTTAGTACCGAAACTATCTCCCTTGCTTAAACAGAATCCTCCAGCATTAGCGCCAATGGGACCTATCCACTTACTTAGATCGGTTGAGCAGTAAACAAGGAAGCCATCATCAGAGCTGGTACCGTATAGGTAGTAAGTTCCGTGATCTTCAAAAATTGTAGGATCTGCTAAATTAATTGTTGTTTTAATATATCTGGAGGAATTGTTGTCATTCCCTTTTCTTTCCGTAAGAAGATTCTTTGGCATACACCTTAAAGTCAAAGGAGCCAAAAACAATAGAGATCCTATAATAATTATATAATGATTTTTCATGACCACTCGTTTATTTAAAAAAGTTTGTAGTGCGGTCGGGAGAATAAAGCTCCCATAAGGATGCTGTTGTCCATCCTGGTGCAAAATAAGTATTATAAAACCCTTTCCCATTTTTGCCATAGTCCCATGTCGTATGTTGAACCACTTCAGGATAGAAGCCAGGCGTACTTATCCCACAGAGTTTGTCCTTTGTCGGAAGCAACTGATTTAAAGAGCTATAGATTACTTGATACATTTGTGTAAAGCGTTTTTCCCCAGTTATTTTCCCTAGCCAGTTAAGAATAGAGGGGAATTCAAAAACAAACACATCAATGTGATTATTCTCAACGGATACATTCCCCCATCCTCGACTTTTAAAATTGAGATCTCCTAACATTTGTCCTTCTGAAAATGGGACATCCCACAAATAATACCAGGAAAGGGCAAAATAAGCTGCCTGCTTACAAAGGTTTAAATAATGTTGCCGTTCTTTCCCCTTTGATACAAGCGTCATGTAGTAGGTTGCCGTGACAGCACTAATAGCAGCTTCTTTATCTTCACAGTTTGCATCCAAAGTAGATGAGAAATAATCACTCTTTGAAATGATATTTTTTTCGAGATAATCGATAGTACGTTTAGCGGCATAAAAATATTCTTTTATTCCATAGTATTTATATGCCATAATGAGAGGAACCGTTGCTGATGGCGTACTACCTCCACTAGAGTCAATAATTGTTCCATTATCTTTAAATTTACGTGCAAAACTTCCATCTATATTTTGCATTTTGACAAAATTGTTGAGAAGGCTAATAACTTTTTTGTCCCATTCTGGGTGTTTCCTACCATGATCCTTTTCATATTTTAGAAAATGGAGGATTGCATAGATAGCCTCGGATTGTTGTCGTATAGAGTGTTTATCCTCATAAGGGACTTTGCGATCATACCAAATATGGTCATAAATAAAGCCATTGTCCGTGAATCCATAATCCAAGAAACTTTGAAATATCTTATTTCCCATAATTACGAGACTATTATCACTATGTTGCCAACCATATTCAATTTCATTGAATGCATTTAAAAGAACGCGGCCGCAAAATCCTATTTCCATTTCAGATGCGGGTATGCAGTTGCTAGTCCGTAAGGAAATACCTGAGTTAAATTTTAATTTATATCTTTCAACAAATGAATTATGGAAATAATTAGTTAATTGAGTCTTGACGTCTTCACCCGTAAATTGAACAGGTAATGGTATCGGCTTATAGAGATCGAAGCTTTTGGTCCATGTCTTACAAACATATTGCCCGAAATCTTTTGCTTCATCTTCGTAAATTATCCAAGTAATACTTTTACTTTCTCCAGGGTTCAACTTTTCAAATGTGTATATTGCTGGGGTAAGTGTCAACTTTCGTATATATCTTTTGGGAGTTTCGATATATGGATACCCAAAGGTTAATTTTGCTTTGCCAGTTTCGTTGTTAAACCCCAAATATCCTATAGATGTTTTGCCGGACAGAATAACTTCTCCATCTAATGCTACAGTTAAGGCATCCTCTCCTTTATCTAATTTGCGCGCAACTGTTAGAGATTCTCCAGTTTTGTTGTCAAAGACTCCAGTAATTGGGCTAGATAGGCGATCTTCTCGCACATTCCAACTTTTTGAAGCATAAAATGACGGAGCCTTTTGAGGGGATCGAAGATTCTTGTGATACCAAAATCCCGGCATGTAGAAATCGCAATCATTTGTATCAAACTCGGTAGGTACTTCTAAACCAAAATTGAAATAAACTTTTTTAAGGGCTTTAATAGTAGTGCATAAGATCTTTTCTTTGCCATTATTATTCAATTCCCAAGTGATCTCTACCGGTAATGTCTTATCCATTGCTACTAATTTGCCATTATATTCTGTCAATTGGTATGTAACGGATTTGTTTCCAGGCTCTTTGAGCATAATATATGACTTAATATCTATAGCTCGCATTGCTTCTGAAGTAGTCAGTAAGCATAGATAAATTATGAATTTAGATAAATTGTTCATAAATTTTTTTTGTTATGTTTTATAAAATTGCCTTGTCAAATTAATAATGACAAGGCAAAATTATCAAAAAAAGTATTTCTCTTATAGTAAGATTGTCTTTATATAAGGTGTTTTTGTGCATGTCAATTCATTTTATGTGATTACAGAATTCTGAGGGGCTAATACCCATGGCTTTCTTGAATGCTTTTGAAAAATAGTTTGGGTCTGAAAATCCAGTTCGATAAGCAGTCTCAGAAACATTATATCCTTGTTTAAGCAATAGACAGGCTTTGTCTATACGCTTCTTTTTGATGTAATCCCCCATGGAGATATTCATCAAATTTTTCATTTTGGTATGTAATAAGCTACGACTTACTCCTAAACATTTGGTAATATCTATGATAGCGAAATCGCTATTATCAATATTTTCATCAACGAGTTTATTTATTTTATGAATGAATTCCTTGTCCAGCTCGCTTAAAGAGGTAGAATTTATGTCTTCTCCTTCTTGAAGATTTACAATCTCCTTTTGGCGATTCTTAATCAAAGATAAAATGTTGTTAACTTGTAATTCTAAAATCTGAGGGTCAAAAGGCTTTGATACATAGGCTTCTGCACCACTTTGATAGCCTATAACAACGTCAGAAGATTCATTTTTGGCAGTTAGTAAAATAATGGGAATGTGAGAAGTCTCCATGTTCTTTTTAAGTGTTTTAGAGAGTTCTATTCCGTCCATTTCTGGCATCATTATATCGGATATGACTAAATCTATTGTTTCTTTAAGTGCTACTTCAAATGCTTGCTTTCCATTAGTTGCTGTAAAAACATTGTATTGTTTAGACTGAAAATAATTTTCCAGGAAATTCAGCATGTCCACATTGTCTTCCACAATCAATATTGTTCTTTTTGCTTCAGACGTTCCAGAGCTTAATTCTAAATTTTGATGTCCATCAAAATCAATTTGGGGGAAGGAAAATTGGTATTGGCTCACAGGGATAATTGCTTTATCATTAGTGATAAGGTTTTTTGTGTCAAATGCATTTGGAGAAACATTCAGCGAAACCGTGAAGATGCTACCGGCACCTATTTCGCTTTCCACTGAAATTTTTCCTTTATGAATTTCTACAAGTCGTTTAACTAGAGCGAGCCCTATCCCCCATCCTTTATTATTGACGTTATAACCACGTTTGGTTTGGTAATATCTATCGAAAATGTTTTCTTGTTCTTCTTTGGCAATACCTATACCTGTGTCGCTTACTTTGATTATCAAATAGGTGTATGGATTTTTTTCGTAACTAGTTATGAAGGCTTTTATAGTGATTTTTCCACCTTTATCTGTAAATTTTAGAGCATTTGAAAGTAGATTGTTGATTATACGCTCAATATAGGAAGGAGAAAACCAGACTTCCTCACCATTATTCTCACAGTCAACACTAAATTGTATATCCTTATGTCCGCATGCTTCATGGAATGGTTTAGATGCTAACTCTATAAATTCCAAGGGATTTCCCTTTTGAACATAGAACGGAAAGTTGTCGGTTTCTACTTTATTAAATGTTACTAACTCATTAATCAGACCTTCCATCTTTTGAGTATTTTTGATAGCCATGTTCAAATGATTTATTGATTGTTCATCAAGGCTTTTACGAGAAATACTCTTTAAAGGGGCAACAATTAAAGAAAGCGGAGTTTTTAGTTCATGGGATACTGTCGTGAAGAAATTGAATTTTACCCTATCAATCTCTTCAATTTTCTCTTTTTCCATTTTTGCCATTTTCACAGCATTCCTTTCTTGCATTCGGATAGAGAAAAAACGAAATACGAGATAAACTAGCCCTCCAAGAATTGTGAAATAAATTAAATAGGCCCAAATTGAGCGATAAAAAGGCGGGAGGACAACGATTTTAATGGTTTTGACAGGGCAACGGTCCCATCCATAATTAGAATTATTTGCACGTACTTGTAGATAATAGGATCCTGGTTGGACATTATAGCCATAAAAGCGCCGTTCTGTCCCAACATTACGCCATCCGGAGTCGATACCTTTTACCCATACTTGATATTGTATAGATGTTGTATTACCAGGTATGATAACCCCATATTCTATGCAGAATGACCGTGCCTCATCATATTTTAGTTTTAAGACTTTTGTGTTATCAATATTTTTTTCTAAAGGAGAATTTTCCATCCCAACTGATATTTTCTTACTATTAATGGCTAATTCCTTAAAATGAACCATAAAAGGTCCTTCCTTACTCGTTACACGTTTGGGATTAAAAGTTATTAGCCCATTTATAGTACCTAACAATAAATCCCCAGAAGCTGTAGCTAATATAGATTCATAATTAAATTGATTGACAGGTAATCCGTTCTCTGATGAAAATCTAATAGTTGAATGCTTTGTAAGATTATATTGATATAAACCTTGACTGGTTGAAATCCAAAGGCAACCGATCGGGCTCTCAACAATTCCGCAAATAGTACACGTTGTTAACATAAAATCATCTTTGAAAGAGCAAATTTTACCAGTTTTCTTATCAATATATTGAAGTCCATTATTATTTGTACCAATCCAGATGGTTCCCCGCGAATCTTGATATATATGGATTATATAATTATCTTTTAATCCATTTCTCCCATTTTTCCTGATATTGGTAACATTCCCATTCTTTCCATCAATCTTGAAAATGCCAAATGCAGCTGTCCCAACCCAAATATTATCATCTTTATCTACAAATAGAGAATAGACAAACGTACGGTTTAGAGTGGCATTCTTAGTAGGGAAGAAATAGTCCTTTTTTGCATCATAATATCTCAATCCTTCCATTGTCGCTACCCAAATACGACCGTTATGCTGCTGTGCTATGTAAAAGATGCCTTCGGAAGAAAGTCCATTTGAGCGAAGATAACGAATTGTTCTATGAGTTGATAGATTATAGCGGAATAGTCCATTGAAACGTGTTCCGATCCATATTTCATTACTCCTCGGTGATACAAATAATGCATGAATATTTGTACCTAAATTTGGGATGCTATTAACAGCTCTAAATGTTTTAGATGTGGCATTGTAGATATTGATACCTCCATCCTCTGTTGCAATCCAATATACTTTAGGAGAAACTTCAACCATCATTCGCGGGACACGAGCCTTAATATTGGAACTTCCTTGCCCAGGCTCAAAGTAAAGGAACTGAGCATTATTTCGCATAAGAACATCTACACCTCCGAAATACGATCCTATCCAAATATTTTGGTTTCTATCGCAAAGGATTGTGTAAATAGCATTGTCGCTTAAGCCTTTATCATCTTGAAAATTATAACGGAGAATTTCTCTTTGACCATTAGGATGGATGATCGTTATGCCTTTTTCCGTTCCAATCCACATGTTGTGTGACTTATCCTCAGTAATAGTACGGACAATCCTGTCTGAAATATCTTTTCCAGCAAAGATATGGTGCATTCCTGTCTTAAGGTTAATCCACATTAATCCTTGACCATTACGTCCCAACCATAGCCTTCCTGCCGAGTCAAAGAATAATGGCATAATAATGTTATGTTCTGTTAGACAATTTTCATAGTATTTCTTATTAACTTGGGTAATTTTTGTCATGGATGCGTTGAAGAAATAGACAGAAGAGCTTGATGCAACAAAAAGATTCCCTTGTTTATCGAAGGCTAAAGAAGAGATTCTACTGCTGTTTAATGTAGGATATGTCTTAAATAGATCATCCTTCTCGTCATAAAGAGAAAGATGATCTCCCCCAAAGAATACCTGTCCTTTTTTATTTTCTGCTATACAACTATAAAATTGGTTATTATCACGATAGCTCTCAAAATCATCAGTATCCGGGCGATATCGGCATATGCCAGCTTCTGTGCAAATCCATAATCGTTTATGAGAATCAAAAAATAATTCATGAATAAAGTTGTGTCTTAGCGAATTGGAACGATTGTCATCATGATAGTAAGTATAAATACTATATCCATCATATTTTGCAAGACCATTGCGAGTTCCTATCCATATATTTCCCTTATCATCTTCAGCCAATGATTCCACTTGCATATTAGGTAGCCCTTGCATACTTGTTAAATGCTGGAATCGATAATTGGAACCATAGCAGACATGGCTAACCCACAGAAAGAAGAGAATTAAATATAAGCGAATACTTCTATGCATTGTTGTATTAGTTATGTTTAAATAGAGGGATTTTATGTTTGAGTGAAGGGGAGTCATTCTCAATATATGGCCAGTTGTTACACCATTTTAGTTGGTCTAAAAGGATCACTCTTCCTGCGTCAGGATCATCTTTCATAAAGGCATGGTATAGAAGCCAGTCTTGTCCTTCACTATCGACAATTATTTCAGAATTATGACCCGTACCAACAAATTGGTTATTTTTATGGAGGAGAACCGTGAAATGATTTTGTAATAAAGATTTTCCTTGTCGGGTGATATAGGGACCTAAAAGATGTTTTGATCTACCAACAGTCAATTGATATGTACTTTTTAGTCCTTCGCAACAAGTACCATTGGAACCTATTAAGTAATAATAACCATTTTTCTTTAGGATGCAACTTCCCTCCATAAAACTGCCGGCAATCTGTTTCTTTCTTGCACCAGATTTAATCGAGAGTCCATCTGCAGAAAGTTCTATACAGTAAATGCCATGGAAACTCCCCCAGAAAAGATAATTATGACCATGATCCCGGACAAAAAATTCATCAATACTATTTTGCACTCCAATTTCTGAACTGAGGAATAGTTTCCCGTGATCAATAAATGGACCTTCCGGATTGTTAGAAGTCGCAACTCCGATGCCACACTTCCATTCTTCTCCCCATCTTGACATTGAATAGTAAAGCACGTATTGACCATTAATATAATTAATATCAGGAGCCCAAAGATTACCTTTCTCGACAAATGAAGGACGGGTCTCATTTGTAAAGGCTGTTCCTACAAATGACCAATGTATTAGATCTTTGGACTTATAGATAGGTAGATTATGGATATCTTCTGTTGCGTAGAGATAGAAATATCCATCATGGGCTTTAATTATTGAGGGATCAGGCAAACTCGTGTCTATTACCGGATTTTTATAAGTCCTAAATGTAGAAGTCGTAGATAATGCTGATATCGCCTTTGTTGCTGAGCAAATGGGAAATACCAATATGCCCAGCAGCAAAAACATTGTCATTTTATTCATATTCTTTGTTCTTTAATTTATCTGCTAATACCTTCATCCAATAGCCCCCGATTACAGATCGAGCTTTGAATCCCACCATCTTACCGGAAATGGTTTCAGACCAATCACTGATAGGTACCCGAGACGGTGTTTCATTTATGTATTTGTAGATGGGGCTGACAAACTTGAGAAAGGTCTTTTTGTCTTTAGCCATGGCTGCTGTCCACATGATCCAGTCGCTCTTGGTATAAGTTTTACGACAGTCAAGAGGAAGCCCATATATATTCTGTTTAGACAAATAGTATTTTATCTCATGCTGCATGGCATGATTGGGGAATAGGTTTAAATTCCACAAGGCATCCCATATCATATTATATTTTTGGCTCCAAGTGTTCTCTTTATCAAAAGCTAAGCGATAGTGATCTCCGTCTTTGGCTTTTTTCTCCCATCTTACTGCCATGTCTTTGGCAATTTGTCTGTATTTATTTGCCTCATTCAAGTTGCCTTTTAACCGTGCCATCTCAGAGAACCCTGCAATTCCCATGATTGCTTTTATAGAAAGGTTGCAATTATGTGCCCAATGTCCGGCGAAGTCATCGGTGCAAAGTTGATTTTCAGGGTCTTCACCATGCGTAACGAGATAATCCGTCCACGTCTTCAGAATATCCCAATATGGGTCTACATAATGAGTGTTTTTTTCAATCTTAGAGATCATAGCAGAAAGAATCACCATATTACCAGCTTCTTCTATAGGCATGTCACCCCCATAGACCTGGCCATCTGCAATAGGATACGTACCTTGGTCATGACAAGCGAATGGTTTAATCCAACGACCACTTCTACTATAATTGAAGATACTGGTCATCATCCCCTTTGTCAATTCTGGATTATAGACCAAAAACAGGGGAGACGAAGGGTATGTAAGGTCAACCGTATTGACACAGCCATTGGAGTTATTCTCTTTCGAGAAGAAAAGTAAATTTCCATCCTTGTCCATGAAAAGTTTATGGGCAGCCATTACTTGACGGTAAGAACCAGAGAGAATCTCTGCGTATTCTACGTTCCCTGATTTAAAGCCATCGTCATATATCATCTTGTCAAGTTCTTGGCATTGTTCCATTATATGTTTATAGTTCTCTTTCATGTACCGAAATGCCTGGAAAATGTCTTTCCCATTTCTTGCCCAATATGCCTTATATCGTACATACATGTATTCTATATCCTGTATTTCATCATATCCCAACATGGTAAAGCTGGATGCATGGTCTACTTGTCCGAAGTCATGCATGTAAGCAAGCGTAGTGGCATGTTTGGAATCGCGATTGATAATACTTGATTGGCTCTTTGGGAACTTGCCATTTTGAATGAAGTTAGAGATTGCAGACTGTCCTTCTGTAAGGCAAACTGTTCCATTAAATTCTGGTATATACACATATCCCCAGTCAATACAGATCCCGTCCCCTTTTTTGGCAAGGATTGGCTGGTCTATGGTACCGGATTTCAAGTATCTGGTTCCATCTTTAACGACAATAGAGGACTCTGTGGGCTGATTTAATTGATTGACGGCGATCCAAGAACTGGCACCCAAATATAATTGAATCTTATGTTTTTGTCCATCTAAAGAACGAACCTGATAAAAAATATAGTTGATCGGCATAGATATTAAATCAAGATCATTGATTAGCATGGGAGCAGTAAAGACTAAGTCTAAGGCTATATCCCCACATGTAAACGAATAAAACGTAGATGTAGCCAAGACACTAACAGATTTTTGTTTTGCCATTTCTATCTGAGGGATATCGCCTTCTTTTCCCATGAATTGATAGACTTTTCCATCCACGCGGAGTAGCCCGTCAATGGGTTTTTCTGCATTTGTCCAATGTCGCGTGCTCCCATCAGTCAACTTGTCATATGGAGACCAAATGGAAAAATAAGGATCATTGACAATTATTGGGACAGAAGGTAGTCTCAAGGCCGTATGTTTGTACGGTTGGAAGA
>ULNB01053322.1_pt1 | contig 62580 bp, 48 predicted proteins | sample 1951811 | NCBI WGS metagenome assembly ULNB01 (sample SAMEA4835566, study PRJEB28245) | human gut metagenome | biome: gut microbiome; material: fecal sample | place: Denmark | collected 2008
ACTTCTGGCGTGGAAGAAGCAGCGGCACAATGAACCGTACCAGAGCCGATAACATGGGTATGCTTGCGACGGTCATGAATTCGCTTGCTCTTTGCGAGGCTCTCGAACAGCTTGGCGTTAAAGCAAGAGTTATGTCAGCGGTAGGTATGCAGCCGATTGCCGAGCAGTATGTTGCCCGTGACGCTGTAGCTCATCTCAATGACGGCGAGGTTGTTATTTTCGGTTGCGGTACAGGATGTCCGTTCTTCTCGACCGATACAACGGCAGCTCTCAGAGCGGCTGAGATTGAGGCAGATGTCATCTTTAAAGCAACAAATGTTGACGGCGTTTTTGATAAAGATCCGAATAAGTACAGTGATGCCGTTAAATATGATACGCTTACTCATTCAGAGGTTCTCGCAAAGGGACTCAAGGTAATGGACAGCACTGCGGCTTCACTTTGCAGGGATAATTCAATCGCAATTCTCGTTTTCAATCTTGAAGACCCCGAGAATATTATCAGAGCCGTTAAGGGCGAAAATATAGGCACACTCGTTAAAGAATAAAATATAAACAAGTTAGGAGAATTTTCATGAAAGAAGTTTACAGCAATACCAGAGAAAAAATGACAAAGACGGTTTCTGTTCTCGGCAAGGACTATGCTGCAATCAGAGCAGGCCGTGCAAACCCGGGCGTACTTGATAAGGTTCTCGTTGATTACTACGGAGTTCCGACGCCAATCAATCAGATGGCCGCAATTTCGGTTTCCGAGGCTCGTATCCTTGTAATTCAGCCGTGGGATAAGTCCACTCTTACCCCGATTTACAAGGCAATTCAGGCTTCCGATATCGGCATCAATCCGCAGAATGACGGATCCGTTATCCGTTTGACATTCCCTCAGCTCACCGAGGACAGACGTAAGGAACTTGTTAAGGACATCAAGAAGATGGCTGAGGATTCAAAGGTTGCAATCCGTTCAATTCGCCGTGATGCTATAGATAAAATCAAAAAGATGCAGAAGGCTTCCGAGATCACAGAGGATGACCTCAAAAACGGCGAAGAAGAGCTTCAGAAAATCACCGATGAATTCATCAAGGAGATTGACGCAGTCGCTTCAACAAAAGAAAAGGAAGTTATGTCAATATAATTGCGTACGCTTTGATTACTTTACAGGCAGGCTTTCACGGTCTGCCTGTTGTCAATAGAGGAGAATACCAAAAAATTGACCTGATGCGTGCCAGACTTGACGCATATAAAATCTACAGAAATTATGATAAAAAAACAGCAGCGTGCTTTCTTTTTCGGAATGTTGCTCGAATGGAACGATGTGTCCGAAAAAGAGAGTTGGCGGAGAAAAGCAGCTACGCTCGGATGAACAGAATTTTCATGAAATGTGTCCCGCATTTTTTGCTCCTCAAAGAACTTAGCTTTAAAGAAAAGCTGTTTTATATTTCAAAATTTATCTCAAATTATTTCAAATATAAATTTAAAAATATTTAATCAAAGGACTTGATTGCTCTATGGAAGAAAGAAGAGTACCTGCCCACATAGGCATAATTATGGACGGTAACGGTCGCTGGGCAAAACAGCGTGGATTATCACGTTCCGAGGGACATAAGGCAGGAGCAAAGGTGTTCAAACAAATTTGCGACTATGCCGGAGAAATCGGAATAAAAGTCATTACGTTTTATGCATTCTCAACCGAGAATTGGAAGCGTCCTCCCGAGGAGGTTTCATCTCTCATGGATCTTTTCCGTGAATATATGCATGAAGCCGAAGATAGGAAAGCCGAAAATCTCCAAAAGGGCATGAGAATGCACTTTATCGGACATCGTGAGGGTATTCCTGAGGATCTTCTCAATCTTTTCGACACGTCAGAAGAAGAGTCGAGGGACGCTGAAAAATACGATGTGAACATAGCTATCAATTACGGCGGCAGGCTTGAGATTGTTGATGCCGTTAAGCAGCTTGGTGAAAAGATTAAATCCGGTGAGCTTGATCCGGCCGATATAACGGAATCCGACATATCGGCTCATCTCTACACAGCCGGCCAGAGCGACCCGGATTTGATAATTCGTCCCAGTGGCGAATACCGTCTCTCAAACTTTCTCACCTGGCAGTCGGCATATTCCGAGCTTTGGTTCTCGGACATTCTTTGGCCGGACTTTACTCCTGCCGACCTTGACAAGGCGATAGACGATTATAATAAGCGCAACCGTCGTTTCGGCGGCGTTTGAGATTGGTTAAATTTCTCCACAACCGATTTTTCGCTCGTGGCAGTGCAACAGCACAGCACCAGACCTGCAAAATCGCCTGTGAAAAAATTTTCCTCAATCTCAAAAGTTTGCAAAAAATTGTGTTAGTTCGTGACAGTACCTTTGTACAGCTCACAAGCTGCAAAAAGCACTGTGAACAATTTTCTTACAAACTTATTCAGAGGTTAGTTCCACAACCGATTTTTCGCTTGGGGCAGTGCAACAGCACAGTGCCCAAACTGCAAAACCGCCTGTGAAAAAATTTTCCTCAATCTCAAAAGTTTGCAGAAAATTGTGTTTGTTCGTGGCAGTACCTTTGTACAGCTCACGAATTGCAAAAGCACTGCGAACGATTGTCTCAGCATATGAAAGGATAAATCACATGAAAACCAGAATTATTTCGGGAGTTTCATATTCCCTCATTATTATCGCCGTAATGTTTTTCATGAATACGGCGGCGTTGCCGATACTCATGGCGTTCATCTGCGGCGTTGCCGTTTATGAGCTTAATCATGTTGCGAAGGTCAAGCTTCCGCTTGCAATTCCGTCAATAATTGTCGGCGCATATATTCCCATAGAAATCAGATATCATTTTCTTGAAAAAATTCATGTCACACCGTTTGCGGCTCTTGCCGTATATATTATCGCCATGCTCATTATGATGGTTAAGTGGCACGGCAAGGTTAAGTTTGAGCAGGTTGCAATCTCCGTTCTTTGCTCAATCGCCGTTCCCGAGTCGCTCGGCTGTTGGGTAAGAATAAACGATCTTCAGCTTATCGACGAAAGATACACTCAGGCGAACGTGGTTTATCTCATATTGTTTACGCTTTTCTGCGCATGGCTTACCGATATGTTCGCCTATTTCACGGGCGTATTCTTCGGCAAGCATAAGATGACCCCTGTTGTCAGCCCGAAAAAAACCTGGGAGGGAGCAATCGGCGGAGTTGTCCTAACTGCGGCGTTGAATGTCGGATTATACTTTGTGTTTGCAAAGAAATTTTTCCCGGACGGAAGCTTTTTCCTCTGGGATTGGTGGGCGGTCATTCCGATTTCGCTTGTACTTTCCGTTATCAGCATTTTCGGCGACCTTTCTGCTTCGGTTATCAAGAGAAATTACGGCGTGAAGGATTACGGCAAGCTGATTCCCGGCCACGGCGGAATTATGGACAGATTTGACAGTACGCTGTTTGTTTTTCCGATTATGTACGGAATACTCAGCATAATCGAAACATTTTAAAAATAAAATTTAAGGTGATACTATGAGTAAAACCGTAGCCGTTCTCGGCTCAACAGGCTCAATCGGAACACAGGCTCTCGAGGTTATCGAGATGCAGGGCTATGAGGTCAAGGCGTTGACGGCGAGCGTCAGCGTTGATACGATTGAAAAGCAAATCAGAAAATTTAAGCCCGAGCTTGCCGCAATGGTGGATGAAAAAGCGGCGGCCGAGCTTAAAACAAGAGTTGCGGACACTCCGACAAAGGTGCTTTCGGGCATGGAGGGCGTTTGCGAATGTGCTGCGTGCGGAGCGGATTATGTCCTCAACAGCATTGTCGGCATGGCCGGTCTTGAACCTACAATAGCGGCAATTAACGCAGGCAGTGAGCTTGCTCTTGCAAACAAGGAAACACTTGTTGCCGGAGGTCAGCTCGTTATGGGTCTTGCTAAAGAAAAATGCGTAAGTATTCTCCCTGTTGACAGCGAGCACTCGGCTATCTTTCAGTCAATGCAAGGCTGCCGAGACAAAAAGGAGATTAAAAAGCTCATCCTTACCGCTTCAGGCGGTCCGTTCTTCGGCAAAAAGCGTGGCGAGCTTGTTGATGTAACGGTAAAAGAGGCTCTTAATCATCCGAACTGGAGCATGGGCGCAAAAATTACCATTGATTCCGCTTCAATGATGAACAAAGGTCTTGAGCTGATCGAAGCGGTTTGGCTCTTCTCAATGAATCCCAGGGATATTGATATCGTTGTTCACCGTCAGAGCGTTATCCATTCGCTTGTTGAGTTCTGCGACAATTCCGTTATTGCTCAGCTCGGCGTTCCCGATATGCGAATTCCGATTCAGTATGCGCTGACTTATCCTAACAGAATTCCGTCGCCCGTCAAGGAGCTTTCGCTGACGGACTACGGCACACTTACTTTTGATAAGCCTGATTATGAAACCTTCGGTTTGATCGATGTCTGCCGAAAGGCAATCAACGACGGCGGACTTTTCCCGGCCTGCGCAAATGCGGCAAATGAGGAAGCAAATCTTGCTTTCAGGCAGGGTAAAATTAAGTTTTTACAGATTGAGGAACTGGTCAGAGAGACCGTTGAGAATGCTCAGCGATTTGATACATATAAACTCGGCGACGTTTTGGATATGTATAACTGGGCGAGGGGTTATGTGAAAGAAAAAATAATGGGCTGAGGTCGCTCGGCTCACGAAAGAGGCGATTAAAATAGGATTTTTATCTGTACTGGCGAGCAAATGGACGATTCTGCTTGCGATAATATTTTTCGGCATAATAATCATGGTACATGAGGCAGGCCATTTTACATTTGCGAAGATTTTCGGCGTAAAGGTAAATGAATTCTCACTCGGTATGGGGCCTACCTTGCTTAAAAAGAAAAAGGGCGAAACTCAATATTCATGGCGATTGCTGCCGATCGGCGGCTTTGTCAGCATGGAGGGTGAGGATGAGGACAGCACGGACGAACGTGCCTTTAACAACAAGCCCTGTTGGCAGAGAATAATAATTGTTGTAGCCGGCGCTATGGTAAATATAATTCTCGGCCTTATTATAATTGCGATAATGCTTGGTGCTTCGGATAATCTTTCCGGAACGAACTATGTCAATTTCTTCAATGACAACGGTAAGCAGGTCGCAGAGTATAACGGACTTAAGGCCAAGGATAAAATAATTAAAATCGACGGCAAAAGAGTTTATTATTACACAGATGTGCCATATCTTCTCAGCCGTGACGAAGGTTCGACAGCTGATTTGCTTGTTGAGCGTGACGGTAAAAGGGTTGAAATCAACGATGTTGAAATGCCATACTCAAAGATAGTTATGGTTGGCGTTGATAAGACCGCCGGCACGGTTTTCAAGGATACCTTTAAGGAGTCAGTCAGCATTTTCAGAATGGTTTGGCTGAGCCTGTTTGACCTTGTCACCGGAAAATATTCCGTTAAGGATGTTTCGGGACCCGTCGGCGTTGTGGACTATGTTTCAGATGCGGCACAGGAGTCGGTCAAAACCGCAGATTACACCGGACTTCTCAGCATAATGGCTCTTATTACGATAAATATCGGGGTGTTCAATCTTCTGCCGATTCCCGCTCTTGACGGCGGACGTCTTTTCTTCCTGCTCATTGAGCTTGTCAGAAGAAAGCCGATAAAGCAGAAGTACGAATCCCTTGTTCATGCTATAGGCATGGTCATTCTCCTGCTCTTCATGGCGGCAATTACGTTTAAGGATATCTACTCGCTGATTGTGAAGTGAGGAATCAAAGATTTTTAATGGGGTCTTTATCCCCTCCGTCGCTCATGCGACACCTCCCCTTGATTCAAACAAGGGGAGGCTTGAATAAATTTTAAAGGCATGAGATTATGAAAACGATGTATAACAAGGAGCTTGTCGGAACTGCAAAGTGTTTGAGAAAAAACATGACACAAGAAGAAAAACACTTGTGGTATGATTTCTTAAAAAACTATCCCGTAAAATTTTACAGACAAAAGCCAATCGGAGATTATATTGTTGATTTCTATTGCTCAAAGGCAAAAACAGTTATTGAATTGGACGGTTCACAGCACTATGAGGAGAAAGAGATTGTAAAGGATAAAATACGAACGGAGTTTATATCAAAATATAAAATAAAAGTAATACGTATCCCCAATGATGCCATAAGAAATAATTTTGATGGCGTTTGCGTTTATATTGATGATATAATTAAACACTCATTATAATTTGAGGCTGTTGCTATATCAGCCTCCCCTTGTTTGAATCAAGGGGAGGTGCCGCATAGCGGCGGAGGGGATAAAGAAAAACAGAAAAACTTTTTACCTAAACCGAGGTATTAAAATGGAACGAAGAAAAACGAAAAAAATAAAAATCGGCAACACTTATATCGGCGGTGACGCTCCGATAACGGTGCAGTCAATGCTCAACAAACCTGCACACGATATCGAGGCGAGCGTTAAGCAGGCTGTCGAGCTTGAAAAAGCAGGCTGTCAGATTATTCGTGGTGCAATTCCCGATATGGACGCAGTGAAGCTTATTCCCGCTCTCAAAGAAGCAGTTAGTGTACCTATTGTTGCGGACATTCATTTTGATTACCGTCTTGCTATCGAAGCCGTTGCGGCAGGAGTTGACAAGGTGCGCATAAACCCGGGCAACATCGGTTCGGACGACAGGGTGAAGAAGGTTGTTGAAGCGTGTCGTTCAAGAAATATTCCTATTCGTATAGGTGTAAATTCAGGCTCGGTCGAAAAGGAAATTCTTGCAAAATACGGTGCACCGACTCCCGAAGCTATGGCAGAAAGTGCAATGTACCATGCTTCATTGCTTGAAAAATTCGATTTTGACGACATTGTAATTTCAATTAAATCGTCTAATGTCGGTAATATGATAAAGGCATACGAAACCGTTGCCGAAAGATGTGATTATCCGCTTCATCTTGGCGTTACCGAGGCCGGCACGGAGCGTATGGGTCTTATAAAATCAAGTGCAGGCATAGGAAGTCTGCTCATGCACGGAATCGGCGATACCATTCGAGTTTCGTTGACTGCCGACCCCATAAAGGAGGTCTATGCGGGACTTGATATTCTCAAGGCTCTTGATCTCAGAAATGATTGTGTTCAAATCGTTTCCTGCCCGACCTGCGGCAGAACCAAGATTGATCTTATCAAGGTAGCCGGTGAGGTTGAAAATGCACTCAGGGGTTGTCATAAGCCGCTAAAGGTTGCGGTAATGGGCTGCGTTGTCAACGGACCGGGAGAGGCGAAAGAAGCCGATATCGGAATTGCCGGCGGCGACGGCTGTGCAGTCCTTATCAAAAAGGGCGAAATTATCAGGAAGATTAAAGAAGAAGATATTGTCAGTGAGTTGCTGGCTGAAATAGATAAGATGTAAAGCAATTCGCACATCTGAATTGTACGGTATTGCATTAGATAATTTGGGAGTGTAATTTTGAAAGAAGTCAGTTTTCTCAGCCTTTTCGGCGAGTACATAGATCAGGGCGTTGCGGCGTATTTTGATTCTGCAACGGTTGAAAGCATTGAGGCGAGCCTTGCCGAACGCAGTGTCAGCATGCTCGTCAGTTTTCCTGCACCCATTGACTCGGCAGTAATCAAAAAGGCGAGAGCGGAGCTTATTCGTGTGATGAATTTGCACCGGCTTGACCTCGGAATGCATTTCCCTCCCGAGACTTTTGATATAAACTACATGGCAAGCTTTGTTAAGGAGATTTATGAGCATTTTCCGGCGTCAAGAACTATTCTTGAGGGAGCTACCTACAACCTCAACGGGGATAAACTGACCGTAGAGCTTGCGGCGAATGGCAAGGACGTGCTTGTTAATCTCGGCTGTGACAAATTTATCCGTCAGACGATTGACCGTCGATTTGAAAGGTTGATAGCTGTTGAGTTTGTCAGCAATGTTTCGGCTCAGGACGATATCAAGGTGCTTGAAGAGCTTCAGAAAAAGGAAAATCAAAAGATTGCCGTTGCTTCACCGATGGCAAATCCCGTTGCCGTTTCCAAAACACCTGTTCAGAAAAAGCCGAAAGAAAGAACTTACGACGATTTGCCGATTTCGATTACGAACGCAAAGCCGCTTTTTGGTACGCTCGTTAAGGGTAAGCCGAAGCCGATTAAGGAATGCTTGCCCGAGGACGGAGAGGTTGTCGTTTGGGGTGATGTGTTCTCCCTCGAAACGAGAGAGTCCAAAGACGGCCGCTACAGCATAATCAATTTTAACATAACAGACTATACCTCATCATATCCGGTTAAGGTTTTCGGCGAGAAGAAAAAGTGTGAAGATTTGGTAGAAAATCTTAAGGACGGAAAGACCGTTCTTGTCCGCGGTGCAATAAACATGGACACCTATATGCATACATATCTCATCACCGCAAGGGCTGTTACCGAGATTGAAAAAATAGAGAAGCAGGATAACGCACCGGAAAAGCGGGTGGAGCTTCACCTGCATACAAATATGTCGGCAATGGATGGTATGACGAGTGCAAAGGAGCTTGTCAGCCGTGCAATAGCATGGGGTCACAAGGCTATTGCAATTACCGACCACGGTGTTGTTCAGGCTTTCCCGGAGGCGTGCAACACTGCCGCCAAAGCAGGAATAAAGATTATTTACGGCATGGAGGGCTACCTCGTTGACGATGACGCTTTCTATGATGATTACGGCTTCGGCGTTGATGATGAAATCCCGGCCGAATACATTGATAAAGTCCGTGCCGAAAAAACCTATCATATAATTATAATCGCAAAGAATACGCAGGGACTTAAAAATCTCTATAAACTAATAACGGATTCAAACCTTAAATTTTTTAAGCGCAGACCGAGGATTCCCCGCCACAGACTTATGCAGTTTCGTGAGGGACTTATTATCGGCAGTGCCTGCGAGGCAGGTGAGCTTTACCGTGCGCTTGTCGACCAAAAAAGTGACGATGATGTTCTCAGGATTGCTTCTTTCTATGACTATCTTGAGATTCAGCCCAACGGCAACAACGCTTTTATGCTTCGCAGTCAGGATGAGCGTTACGAACGTTTCAAGACTGTTGAGGATTTGGAAAATGTTGACAGACAGATTATTCACATAGCGGATAAGCTCGGTAAAATGGTTGTTGCAACCTGCGACGTTCATTTCATCGACCCCGGCAATGCTGTTTTTCGTGAGATTCTTATGACATCAATGGGCTTCTCGGATGCATCTCAACAGGCTCCGCTCTATTTTAGGACGACAGACGAAATGCTTGCCGAGTTTGCATATCTCGGCGAGGAGACAGCAAAAGAAGTTGTTATTACCAACCCAAATAAAATCGCCGACCTTTGCGAAAGCGGTATGACGCCGTTCCCGAGAGGAACGTTCCCTCCGAGCCTTGAGGGTGCAGACGAAGATCTTACCCGTATCTGCTGGGAGAGAACAAAGAAGGATTATGGCGATCCTGTGCCCGAGAATGTTGCAAACCGACTTGAAAAAGAGCTGAAATCAATTATCTCCAACGGATTCGGCGTTCTTTACATGATTGCACAAAAACTTGTTCAGAACTCCGAGGAGCACGGCTATTATGTCGGCTCGAGAGGTTCGGTTGGCTCGTCTTTCGTTGCACATGCGGCAGGTATTTCCGAGGTTAACCCTCTTCCGCCGCACTATATATGTAAAAAATGTAAGCACTCGGAATTTTTTATGGACGGTTCTGTCGGTTCGGGCTACGACCTGCCGCCTAAGGATTGCCCGAATTGCGGAATTCCGATGCATCGTGACGGTCACGATATTCCGTTTGAAACATTCCTGGGATTTAAGGGCGACAAACAGCCCGATATTGACCTTAATTTCAGCGGTGAATATCAGTTCTATGCTCACCGATATACCGAGGAGCTTTTCGGAATTGACCATACATTTAAGGCCGGTACGATCGGTACTATTGCCGATAAGACTGCTTACGGATTTGTTAAAAAATGGCTTGAAGTCAAGGGAATAACGGTTAACCGTGCCGAAGAAGACAGACTGACAAAGGGCTGCACCGGAGTTAAGAGAACGACCGGTCAGCACCCCGGCGGAATGGTCGTTGTTCCGGCAAGCAATGACGCCGAGGACTTCACTCCGATTCAACACCCTGCGGACGATGTTTCCGGCGGACTGAGAACAACTCACTTCGACTTCCATTCGCTTCATGATACAATTCTTAAGCTTGATAACCTCGGTCACGATGTTCCGACGCTTTATCGGCATCTTGAGGATTCAACGGGTATCAACGTTTTCGACGTTGATATCTGCGACCCGAAGCTTTATGAGTTGCTGACATCACCGGAACCGCTTGGAGTAACGGCGGAGGAGATCGGCTGTGAAACCGGTACACTTTCGCTTCCGGAGCTTGGCACGCCGTTTGTTAGAGGTATGCTTATGGAAGCAAAGCCGAAGAATTTTTCCGACATGCTTCAGATTTCAGGACTTTCTCACGGAACTGACGTTTGGCTCGGCAATGCCCAGGAGCTTATCAAAAACGGCACGTGCACGATTTCCGAGGTTATCGGAACTCGTGATAATATCATGGTTTACCTTATGCACAAGGGTCTTGAACCTGATATGGCATTCAAAATCATGGAGATTGTCCGTAAGGGTAACGCAACAAAGCTTCTGACGGAAGCACATATAAAAGCCATGAAGGAACATAACGTTCCGGATTGGTACATTGATTCATGTATGAAAATTAAGTACATGTTCCCGAAGGCTCATGCTGCGGCGTATGTCAGTGCCGCAATGCGTCTTGCATGGTACAAGGTATATAAGCCGACGGAATATTATGCGACTTATATGACGGTTCGAGGTGAAGACCTGGATACAGTCGCAATTATGGAGGGCAGGGGAGCTGTTAAGCAGCTTATGAACTCGATTATAAATAAGGGTCATGAAGCGACGGCAAAGGAAGAAAACATGTATGTCGCAATGCAGGTAGTCAATGAAATGATGGCAAGAGGTGTTGAATTCCTGCCGATTGACCTCTATAAATCTCATGCAACGGTTTATAAATTGGAGGACGGAAAAATCAGACTGCCGTTCATGTCCATGGCCGGCACCGGCGAGTCTGCGGCTGTTGCACTCATGAAAGCAAGAGATGACGGCGAGGGAGAGTACATGTCCCGTGACGATCTTCAGCAGCGTGCCGGAATCAGCAAGTCGGTTATGGAAACGCTCGACTCATGCGGTGCTCTTGAGGGATTGCCGCAGAGCACACAGATGAGCTTTTTTGGATTTTAATAAGGGAGGAAATATAAATGATTGATCTTTACAAGCTTTGGGAAAATAAAAAAACAATGCCCGTCATAACGGTTGAACACGGCTCCGGAAAAGTGCTGATGCTCGGATATATGAATAAGGAAGCTTTTGCGTATACACTCAAAACGCGCAGGGCATATTATTATGATTCACAAACCGATAAGGTTTATAAATTCGGTGAAGAAAAGGGTAATGCTCAGCGGCTTATGTCGCTTGACCTTAACTGCGGCGGCGACGCTCTGCTCATGAGCGTTCAGCAGAAAGGTCATGTTTGCCACCATAACGGAAAGCACAGCACCTGCTTCACAAATAATATTTACAAGAGGAGCAGGGGAGATTACTCCAAACGCAGAAAATTCGGCAGGGTAGAGATAGACGAAAACTTCGACTATTCAAAAGAAGACTATGAAGACGAGCTTGAATAAATTATTGACAAATACATTCTTTTGTCGTATTATGAAAGACGCACATATCAACGAATTTTAAAAAGGGTGATGTAATGAAAGAGTATATCGGCCGTGTTAAGTCAAATTGCAAAACATGGGAGCTTGTTTTCTGGTGGATTTTCAGGGCACTCATGATCTATGCCTTTATCGCAGGATTTTTCAAAAAGCCGTTTGATATTTCCGATCCGCTTCAGGTCGGTGCAAACTTTATTGCAATGTTTGCTTGGGAAATCTTTATGTTGTTCCCCGAAAAATGTTTTGTAAGGCATATGCCGTCACTAATACAGGATTTTTCAATAGTTATGATTTTTGCCGCTTCATTCTGCGGAAAGTTTCTTAATTTCTATTATGATTCAAGATTTTGGGATTCCGGAATGCATCTGCTAAGCGGCGGGCTTTGCGTTTTTCTCGGTTATGAGGTAGTTGTTGCAATGCAAAAGCGGGATAACAAGCCTGTTTCAATTCCGGTTGCACTGCTTTGTGCCTTGTGCTTCTCTTTCTTTGTCTCGACTTGCTGGGAGCTTATTGAGTTCACAATGGATCAGGTTATGACAAACCCCGAAAAGGGCACAATCGGCGATGCTCAGCATTGGTGCTACGAGCTTGCAAAAGGAACCTCAAAGGAAGCAACTCTCTTTGATCCTAAGAATATCGAAAGATGGCCGCTCATGGATACAATGGGGGATATAATTCTCAATTCTATCGGAGCTGTTGCAGCATGGATATTCCTCAAGATATTCCCGTATCACCATGGTAAGAAATTTGATGTGAATAAAGAGATTGAAGAAAAAACAAAAGTGCAAAAAGAACATATAACAAAATAAAAAAAGAAAAGACGAAAATCATCTCAATTTGATTTTCGTCTTTTTATGTTTGTATTTGTGTGCAGTAAAAGTTATGATTTTAATCAATGAAAAATAGAGCATACAACACTATGCCGGGCGAAAAATCGCAGCAGCAAAGAATATTTGCAGTCTTTATCTATTAAGCTCGTCGTCCACAACCTCGGCAAAATGGCATAATTCGACCTCGGCGGAATTCAGCAGGTCTGCGACATGCCGAACAAAAGATTCGTCAAGAGAGATATCAACAATTTTGGTTTGAGTTTTTGCTGACGATTTGTCAATGGCAGCTATGCCATATGTGCTAAAACGTTGACCCTCCAATGAAATATGAGCTTTTGTGATATGGTATTCTATGTTCATATTCTCACCTTTAATTATCGTGAATTTATATAACGATCCCATTATAATACTGTTTTCTAAATTTGTCAATAAAAACGTGAAAATAAATAACTATTTTTCAAAAATAATTTTAATTTTTGGCATTTCGGATATGGTGAGGGTCGAAAAAACGCAGATAAAGTCGAAAAAATTTATCTGCGTTGCGGTGTTTACTTTTTATCTTTGCTTTTTGGCTTCTGTTGGAGATCACTGTACTTAAACATTTTCAGTTCACGGTTCTTTTTGCGTCTGCGATTTGCCCTGATGTAGAGAGCGATATATGCAGCAATGAAAAGAACAACAAGGATAATTAAAATTTTGAATATTGTGCTTGCGGTCATTCTCTTGACGGCCGCTTTAAGGTAGAGAAGCATACTTAAGTTTGCATTCTCGGCAACAACAAGCTCAACCGTTCCTATCTGACGCTCGGCAAACATAATTTTGGCTTTGCAGACCGTATCACCTTTTTTGAACGGAGCATCAAGAGATTCCGGCATGTCGATTGGCTCAAAGCTTACGCTTTCGGAGCCGTTACCCTCCGGAACAAGAGCGAGAACCTCGTTCTTAGCAACTAAACGTACGCTATCCATATCCCAACAATAGTTAACGGGAACCGTAGTAACAAACTGAGCCTCTTTGGTAACTATTTCATAGCTGAGACTGTCAAATGCCCATTCAAACATTCTCACTGCATCGAGAATGGCTTGATTTTCAGTGTCTCCGTCCTTGTCGGTGTCTTTATACGGTCCGCCAAGCGCAACCGCCATGTAGTTGTATCCGTCCCTTGAGGCGATTGAAACAATGCTTTCACCTTCTGCATTGCTTGAACCCGTTTTAATTCCTCGTGCATTTTCATAGTAATAGTCGGGGAATCCGTAGTTTAGCATGTAGTTTGTGTTGACGATTGTGCGTTCCTCGTTCTTGTTGGTTTTCTGAAGATCGTATGTCAGCATTTTGACTATTGTTTCAAATACCGAGTATTTCATTGCCGCCTGCGTGATTTTTGCAATGTCGTTTGCGGTTGATTTTTGATTATTGTCGTCAAGTCCGTGAGGATTGGTAAATTTGGTCTTTGTGCAGCCAAGCTTTTTTGCGGTGTCATTCATTTTTTTGACGAAATTGGCTATTCCCTTGCCGTATTCATCGGCAAGCACAAGGGCAGCGTCATTTCCGCTGGGGATAAGCATGCAACAAAGCAAGTCGTAAACGCTGATAACCTCTCCGTCCTGAAGTCCGGACATGATACAGCCCGTTCCGTAAAGGCTTTCGAGAGAAGAGCCGGAAACGGTAATCTTCTTGCCGAGATCCTTTTCGCTTTGCAGAACAACAAGAGCTGTCATAATCTTGGTCAGTGATGACGGATCTGCCTGCCGATCTGCATTTTTGTCAATGATAACGGTGTTACTGTCAAGATTGATGAGCAAATCAATCTTTGAATAAAGCTCGACATCACCTGTATAATCTGCCGCTGAGGCAGGTAAAATCGACGAAGTGACAATTAAAGCAAAGCAACATATAAAAATTATAAATTTTTTCATAGACAAGACACCTGAACTTGTAGTATTATATATTATGTAATCGATATTACTTAAGGCAACAACGCACAGCTGAGGCGTGCGAATTGCACAGTAAGATTTTCCGTCAGGGTGTACAAAATTTTTGTAGGTTTGCTAACGCAAGTCAAGAAATTTTGGCACAGCATGACGGGGAGAAAATCAAGCGAGGCACGCACATCAATTGTGCGTTGCGGCTTTGGAAATATTATAACAGATTAGGCTATAAAAATAAACAAGATTTTTAAAAAATTTATCACATTTTGGGGAGTGATCTGACAATGGTTTATGTAACCGGAGATATGCACGGTGATTATGCTCTCTTTTCTCAGAAAAAGTTCAAAAATATAAAAGAGGGCGACACGCTTATTGTTTGCGGAGATTTCGGATTTATCTGGCGTGGCGACTCAAAGGAGAAGAAAATTCTCGATAAGCTCGGGAAAAAGAAATACAGGATTCTTTTTGTCGACGGAACTCATGAGAATTTTGATTTGATCGCAAGATATCCTGTCGTCAACTTTGCCGGAGGTAAGGCGCATAAAATCCGAGATAATATTTATCACCTGATGAGAGGTCAGATTTTTGAAATCGAGGGCGAAAAATACTTTGCCATGGGTGGAGGAGAAAGCCCTGATATCGACATGAGAGTTGATCATGACACATGGTCAAGAGCCGAAATACCGACGCAGGAGGAAATGCGTGAGGGTGCAGAAAATCTTGAACGCTGTAAGTATAAGGTCGATTACATGATTACCCATGAACCGGCACAGAAAATCAAGAATTTTCTGCGACTCAAGGATAATGAGCCGCTCACGGTTTCGGGTCTCAACGCCTATCTTCAGGAGCTGAGTGCGAACTGCGATTTCAAGAGATGGTTCTTCGGCAGTTTGCATGAGGACAAGTTTGTTTCCGCTACTCAGGTAGCATTGTTCCAAAATCTTGTTAATGCTCAGACGGGCGAGGTAGTTTCATAATGAAAGGAAAAAACATGGATATTAATGATATACTTTCAAAGGTCGATCACACTTTGCTTTCTCAGGCGGCGACATGGGAGGAAATCAAGCAGATTTGCGACGACGGTATAAAATACGGATGTGCATCGGTTTGCATTCCGGCAAGCTATGTTAAAGATGCGGCGGAATACGTTGACGGAAAGATTCCTGTTTGCACGGTTATCGGTTTCCCAAACGGCTATTCCACAACGGCGGCGAAGTGCTTTGAGGCCGAGGACGCAGTAAAAAACGGAGCGGAAGAAATCGACATGGTAATCAACATCGGCGCACTTAAGGATAAAAAATATGAGTTTACGCTCAATGAAATAAATGCGGTCAAGGCTGCGTGTCACGGTAAGCTTCTTAAGGTTATTATTGAGACCTGTTTGCTGAGCGATGACGAAAAGATAAAGATGTGTGAAATCGTATCCGAATCCGGAGCAGATTTTATAAAAACATCGACCGGATTTTCAACCGCAGGTGCAACAAGAGAAGATGTCGCTCTTTTTGCAAAGCACGTTACGGGCGACACTAAGATCAAAGCGGCAGGAGGAATTGCCTCGCTTGCCGACGCCGAGGATTTTATAAAGCTCGGAGCGGACCGGCTCGGCACAAGCAGAATAGTTAAGCTTGTGAAGAAAGAAGAAGCAAGCGGATATTGATTTTCAAATGTATGAATTGTAAAACGAAAGGAAAATCTATGGCGAATAATTTATATTACGGAAGAGGCAGGGACGAGGACAACAAGAAGCTTATCGCATTTCTCGACGAAGTTTTCTTTACCGATGACCCGGAAGAAAGGGATTTCCTTAATTTGCTTCCAAAGTGCTATAAGGATAAATACAGACCGGCCTATAACAATTTTGTCGTTCAGGATGAGAACGGCGAGTTTCGTTCCGCAATCGGCAGTTTCTATAACGATATGACGATCGGTGACGAGCAAATCAAGGCCTGCTGCATCGGAAATGTTGCCGTCGGAAAAAATTACAGGTCAATGGGCTATATGATCGAGCTTATGGAGCTTTCGGCCGAGGATATGCGCAAGAATGGTGTTGATGTTGCTTACCTCGGCGGCCAGCGTCAGCGTTACGGCTATTTCGGATTTGAATCATCGGGTACATCCTACCGTTTCAATTTCAGCCGAAGTGCCTACAAACATGCACTTAAAGCCATGCCCTGCGGACTGGACATTGAAAAACTCAGTCCGAATGATGCGGAAAGCATTGCGAATATTGAAAAGATTTATTCAAAGCTTCCGATAAGGTCAAACCGTAAGCCGGAGAGCTGTTTTGACGTTCTCTGTTCATGGAGAGATCGCCCGTATATTCTCAAGGACAACGGCGATTTTGTCGGATATTTTGTGCTGGATTATACAAAGAACAATGTTAATGAATTCGGTACAGTCGACCCAAAGTATTATCCGAATCTTGTTGCTGCGGTTATGGAAAAGACAGAGGCCCTTCAAGTCGGCTTTATTGTTGCTCCGTTTGAGACGGAAAAGCTCAAATTCTTTACCGAGAATGCGGACGGCTTTAATGTTGAAGGCTGTGAGATGATTCTTGTATATAATTTTGAAAAGGTTATCAGAGCTTATCTCGGTGCAAAGGCAAGGTACGCAAAGCTTTGCGACGGAGCTTTTACAGTGCTCATTCACGGTAAATACGGTGATGAAAAGCTTCGCATTGAAGTGGTGGATAATAAAGTTAAGGTCGAAAAATTTGACGGCAAGGCGGATTATGAACTGAGCCACCATGCCGCAACAAGAGTATTTTTTTCAAATCTTCCGGCGGACAGAGAGGCGTTCCCCGCAAATATTCAGCAGTGGCTGCCGCTTCATGTTTTCCTGTTTCCGTCGGATACAATGTAAGGAGGAATTATAATGTCAGTTAATGTTTCTTTCTTTGGAAACATGCCCGACGGAAAAGAAGTCAGGCTTTTTACAATAAAAAATTCAAACGGAATTATTCTTCAGGTGATTACGCTCGGTGCAACTCTTCAGGCACTTTATACTCCCGATAAATACGGCAGAGTGAATGATATCACCATCGGCTTTGACAGCCTTTACGGTCATCTCAATTTTACGGATTACCAAGGCAAGGTCGTCGGCAGATATGCCAACAGAATCGCAAACGGTTCATTTATGATGAAAGGCAAAAAGGTTCAGCTCACTCAGAATGAAAAGGGAAAAACCTGTCTCCACAGTGCAGGCGAGTTTTCAAATGCCGTTTGGGATGCAGAGCCTGTCGGCAACAATGCGGTCGAGCTTTCATACACAAGTCCGGACGGAGCGAGCGGCTTCGAGGGCAAGATGGATGCCAAGGTGAAATACACCCTCACAGAGGACAACAAGGTCGAAATCGAGTACAGCGCAGTCAGCGACAAGGACACGGTTATCAACTTCACCAATCATACATATTTTAATCTCAGCGGTTCGGCAATGAGTAATGTCCTCGGTCATGTGCTCAAGCTTAACGCTAAAAAATTTACTCCAACCGATGAGGACAGTATACCGACGGGTCAGCTTCGTTCGGTTTTTAACACTCCGTTTGATTTTACAAATCCGACCTCAATCGGTAAGAGAATTCATGACAGAGATGCTCAGCTTGTAATGTGCAGGGGTTATGATCATAATTTCTGCCTTGACCACGTTGATGGCGAGGCGGACGCAGTTGTTTATGAGCCTGTCAGCGGCAGACAGCTCAAGGTTTATACCGATCTTCCGGGTGTTCAGCTTTATACAGGCAACTTCCTTGACGGAACGGTTATCGGCAAGGGCGGCCTTCCGCTCATTCAGCACGCAGGATTCTGCCTTGAAACACAGTATTATCCCGATACGCCGAATCACCCGGATTTCCCGCAGTGCACATTCAAGGCAGGAGAGGAATATAAGTCAAAAACAACTTTTGAAATAAACGTATTTTAAAGAATATTTTTGATTAGTTCACAAAATGGACAAATTAAAAAGTATAATTAAAATAAAGACAACAATAAAGGGTCTTATTGAAACGGAGGAATTACTATGGCAACAGAAAAAATTCTCGTAGTCGATGATGACACTAACATATGCGAGCTTCTCAGGCTTTATCTTGAGAAAGAGGGATACAGCGTTACTATCGCCAATACAGGTATGCAGGCTGTAAAGCTTTTTGCCGAGCATCAGCCCGACCTTATGCTTCTTGACATCATGCTGCCCGAGCTTGACGGCTGGCAGGTTTGCCGAGAGATCAGAAAGTATTCCAATAAGCCGATAATTATGCTCACCGCTAAGGGAGAGACCTTTGATAAGGTCCTCGGTCTTGAACTGGGTGCAGATGATTATATTACCAAGCCGTTTGAGGCCAAAGAGGTTCTTGCAAGAATCAAGGCGGTTCTTCGCAGAACTTCGAATGCTTCCGCTCCCGAAGCCGAGAGCAATATTAAACAGGTTTCTTACGACAATCTTTCAATCAATCTCACAAATTACGAGTTGAGAGTAAAGGGCGAGAAGGTAGATGCTCCGCCGAAAGAGCTTGAGCTTCTTTATCACCTTGCAAGCAACCCGAACAGAGTTTTCACAAGAGATCAGCTTCTTGATGAGGTTTGGGGCTTTGATTATTACGGCGACAGCAGAACGGTTGACGTTCATGTTAAGCGTATTCGTGAAAAGCTTGAGGGCGTTTCGGACAAATGGGAAATCAAAACCGTTTGGAGCGTCGGATATAAATTTGAAACCAAGGACTGATGATCCATGGGCAGAAGATTAAGAAATGAACCCAAGAACAAAAAACTGTTTTATAAATATCTTTCCATTATAACCTTAGTCAGTCTGTTCAGCGTATTGATTGTTTGCTCGACATATCTCGGAATTGCTTCAAAATATCGAAATGATGAGCAGCTTTCAACGCTCGAGAGAAATACAACAATCATTTCCCAAAACTCAGAGAAAATTCTCAGTCAGTTTTCGGGAAAATACAACAGCGGAGAGGAAGTTGACATCTCTCCGCTTTCAATGATTTGCAACACTATCAATAATATGTCGGCGGCACTTGATGCGGATATTTTTATCATCAACATGAATGGTGAGGTTGTTGTTTGCAAGGAAATGATGAGCGACCGATTCAGGTTTGATTCGAATGCAGTCTGCGTTGTACACGGCGGCTATAAGATAGACCAATCTATAATAGACGCCGCAACCGATAAGGATTATACCGAGGTCGGCAGGCTGGGAAAAACCTTTGTGAGAACTCAGTTAACCGCCGCATCGCCGATAAAGCTTAACAATAAGACTGTTGCAATCGTTATCGCAACCGAGAAAATAACATCAAGCTGGTACAGCTATGCAAAACGAATGTTGCAGATATTCCTCGTTGCGGCGTTGTTCTCGTTGGTTTTGTCATTTTTAGCGGTTTATTATCTCAGCTACAGGCTTACCCGTCCGTTGAGAGATATGGCGACAGCGACCGAGCATTATTCGCAGGGCGATTTCAGCTATAAGGTTAAGGTTCGGGGGCATGATGAGGTGGCGCAGCTATCCGAGGCGTTCAACACAATGGCAATGTCGCTCTCGGCGCTTGAAAGCTCACGAAGAAGCTTTGTTGCGAATGTTTCGCATGAGCTGAAAACTCCGATGACCTCAATCGGCGGATTTATCGACGGTATGCTTGACGGAACAATCAGCGAGGATAAATATGATTATTATCTGCGAATCGTTTCCGATGAGGTTAAGCGTCTGTCAAGGCTTGTTACGGGTATGCTGAATATGTCCAAGCTTGAAGCCGGCGAGATGCAGATAAATATGAAGCAGTTCGACATCAGTGCAGATATTTTCAAAACGCTGTTGTCGTTTGAAAGAAAGATCAATGATAAGGATATCGAAATTGTCGGTCTCGACAAAATGGAAAGCATGATTGTCAGTGCCGATGAGGATATGATGATGCAGGTCATCTATAACCTTATTGATAATGCGGTCAAGTTTACGCCGCAGAACGGATATATTGAGTTCAAAACCTACCGTGACAAGGAAAAGCTTTTTGTCAGCATCAAAAACAGCGGTGCAGGTATTGAACGTGAGGAAGCGGACAAAATATTTGAAAGATTTTATAAGATTGACAAGTCAAGAAGTTATGATGTTAAGGGTGCAGGCCTTGGCCTTTACCTTGTAAAGAGCATTGTTGAGCTTCACGGCGGTCAAATTGTCTGCAACAGCAAGCTGAATGAATACACACAATTTGTATTTTGGCTTCCCAACGTTTAATTTTTGTTTACAATTTATAAAAACCGTCGTAAAAACCGGGGTTTATACTTGTTAACAACATAAGGAACAAAAAACGATTCAGTTCCTATTAAAAGTGCAGGAGGAATAAGTTATGAGTGACGAAAACAGATATTACGGAACAGAAGGTAATCCGGAGCCTGCCGAATCCGCCGCTGAAAACAATCAGCCTAACGAGACCGGATATGCTCAGCAGAGTGAACCGGAAAAGGTCTATGCCGAATCTACAGAGAATAAGGAACAGACCTATGAGAATGATTATAATGATTTCAGCCGTTATAACGACACGGTGGACGATACGCCGAAGGAGTCCCCGTACAGCCCGTATAATTCGCAGAGCTACGGTTCAAACAATACCTCGGGAACGGCTCAGAATGACTATTACAGTCAGCAGTATGCAAAGACTGTGAATGAAGTCCCGGCGAAGAAAAAGAGCAAGGGATTCAAGGGCTTTGTTATTGCACTTGTTGCGGTTGTTGTATGTGTTGCCGTTATTCTCGGAGTTTATCCGTTGGTTAAGAAGGCGGACACTTCAAAAGTATCAAGTGACTCGACTCAGCTCACGCTTTCCGAAACCCCGACTGCCAAGAATACTTCGGGTGTTCCCTCCAGTGAAGAGGTTGCGGCAAAGGCGGAAAAGTTTAACGTTGGCATTAAGCTTTACGGCCAGTCACAGTCGATATTCTCTTCGTCATCTTCAAGCAATTCGCTTGTCGGCGAAGGCTCGGGTATCATCATGGGCGAGGACAGCTCAAAGAAGTACACCTATATCGTAACCTGTGCTCACGTTATCAGTTCGGTTAAAACTTCCGGCTACACGATGACGGTTACGGATTATGAGGGCAACAATTACGACGGTATTCTTGTCGGCTACGATTCAAAAACAGATGTCGGTGTAATTAAGATTGCAAAAACAGGTCTCACGGCCGCAGAGTTTGGCAATTCTACAACCCTGAAGAAAGGTCAGACCGTTTACGCTATCGGTAATCCGGGCGGTTCGGAGTTCTTCGGATCTTTCACAAAAGGTATGGTTTCCGCTATCGACAGACCTATCAGCAGCGAGAGCGGATATGAGATGAAGTGCATTCAGCACACAACGCCTATCAACTCAGGTAACTCTGGCGGTGCGCTTATGAACGAGTATGGCCAGGTTATCGGCATCAACTCTTCAAAGATTGTCAGCACGGGTTATGAGGGAATGGCATTTGCAATTCCGATTTCAGATGCTAAGGAAATCATTGACGATATCATCGCAAACGGCTATGTTACAGACAGACCGAAGCTCGGCATCTCCTATGCAGCTGCGGAAAAATATCAGCAGTATGCAATGGTAGTTAAGCTCAAGGGACTCCCGAGCGGTTCGCTTGTTATTGCTTCAATCAGCACAGACAGCTCGCTCGCAAACAGCAAGGCAAAGGTCGGCGACCTTATCACAGCGGTTAACGGCGAAAAGCTTGACACGGCCGATGTTCTTCTCGATAAGATAGAAAACGGCAAGGTAGGCGATAAACTCAAGCTTGAGCTTTGCAGAATTAATTCTGATTATTCGGTTGATACTTTCACGGTTGAAGCTACGCTTGTTGAGGACAAGGGTACTTCGCCCGAGACGGAGACAACAACAGAAAGTCAGGCTCAGGGCGGCTATGATTGGAGTCAGTTCTTCGGCAGCGGATATTAATATTGTTCGCTTTTTGAATATTTTATAGCATAAAAGGAGTTCCGGTCTAAAACCGTGAACTCTTTTTCCTATTGGTTAAAATGACAAGAGTTTTCCAAAATATTGTATGCACGGGTCTGTTTTTTGAGCTTTTTATCAATATTTGGTGATTTTACACAAGTCATAATGACGGCAAAATCAGGAATAGTTTGGGCATTATTTATAAAATATCCTTTGATTTGAGGTCATTTTGAAAAGATTTTTCAAAAAATATGCTCAAAAGGGTTGAAATATTCTTTGAAATTGTGTAAAATGTATATGTTTAGATTGGCATTTTGTATAAACATGCCTAAAATCATTTGAGATGCGAATTATGATGTGAAAAACAATCGTGAGGAGAGATTATATGTCAAACAGACTTTTTCAGGGAGTTATTCATCAGATGAGGAGTGCAATCGACAGAACGATCGGAATCATCGATGAAACCGGTACGATTATTTCGTGCAGTGAGCTTGGAAGAATAGGCGAGGTAGTACCCACGGCGGCAGCAAGTGCTTTCATGGATACGGAGGCCTGTGTTGTTGACGGCTGCACCTATAAGACCTTCGGTAATCAGATTCATCCCGAGTATGCGGTTTTTATTGACGGTGATGACGAGCTTGCCGAGAAGTATACCAATATCAGTGCAGTTGCTTTGAGCAACCTCAAGCAGTATTTTGATGAGAAATATGACAGAAATAACTTCATCAAGAATGTTATTCTTGATAACATTCTTCCCGGAGATATCTATCTCAAGGCTCGTGAGCTTCGCTTCAATAACGACGCTACACGTGCGGTTCTTCTTATCAGAATCCCGAACCAGACGGATGTTTCCGCTTATGACATAGTTCAAAATCTTTTCCCGGACAAGTCTAAGGATTTCGTTGTAAGCATTAACGAGACCGATATTGCACTTGTTAAAGAGGTTAAGAGCAACATAGAGTCAAAGGATCTTGAAAAGCTTGCACGTTCAATCGCCGATTCTCTTTCAACAGAGCTTTATGTCCATTCGGTTATCGGTATCGGCACAACTGTTGCAGGTATCAAGGAGCTTGCACGTTCTTTCAAGGAAGCTCAGATTTCTCTTGAGGTCGGCAAGGTATTTGACAACGAAAAGACAATCGTCAGCTATGACAGCCTTGGCATTGCCCGTCTTATCTATCAGCTGCCGACAACGCTTTGTGAGCTTTTCCTGCGTGAAGTGTTCAAGCGTGGTTCAATCGAGAGCCTTGATCAGGAAACTCTGTTTACAATTCAAAAGTTCTTTGAGAATAACCTTAATGTCAGCGAGACGTCGAGGAAACTCTTTGTTCACAGAAATACCCTTGTTTATCGTCTTGAGAAGATTAAGAAAATCACAGGTCTTGACCTTCGTGAGTTTGATGACGCTATCGTATTCAAAGTCGCACTCATGGTAAAAAGATATCTTGATGCCAATCCGATCAAATACTGATACAGCTAAGGACAGATAACATGATTGATTTTAAAAACGTATCCAAGGTTTACGACAACGGAACCAAGGCTTTGCACAATGTCAATATTCATATTGATAAAGGCGAGTTCGTGTTCGTCGTCGGAGCATCGGGAGCGGGAAAGAGCACATTTCTTAAGCTGATTATGCGTGAGGAGGTTCCATCGTCGGGCACAATCGTCATTAAAGGCTATAACCTTAACGAGATGAAGAAAAAGAAAATCCCGTATTTCCGCAGAAACATGGGAATTGTTTTTCAGGATTTCCGTCTTATCCCGACCATGACTGTTTACGATAATGTTGCGTTCGCAATGAGAGTTGTCGGAGCAAGGGAAAAGGATATCAGAAAACGTGTTCCGTATGTTATAAACATTGTCGGTCTTTCTGCAAAGGCAAGAAATTATCCGAACGAGCTTTCGGGCGGTGAGCAGCAGAGAGTTGCGCTTGCCCGTGCGCTGGCCAACAACGCCGATATAATTATCGCAGACGAGCCGACCGGAAACGTTGACCCTCAGATGTCACTTGAAATCGTTGAGCTTCTCACAAGGCTCAATGAGGCGGGAACAACGGTCATAATGGTTACCCATGCGCATGACCTTGTTAAAAAATTTGACAAGCGTGTTATAACGCTTGAAAGCGGCGAGGTCGTTGCTGACGGAATGATTGAAAACGGAGCGCTTCCGGTTCAATCTGCGGCACATCTTAACCTCGAGAAGCAAACCATTGAAGAGAAATATTCTTCAAAGGAAGAGGAAGCAAAGCCCGAGGAGAAAAAAGAAGAAAAAGTTGACGAGGATTTTCTTGACGCTATTATAAGCGACAATGATTCTTACCGTATTTATCTTGAACAGGATTCGGAAAAGGAAGGTGAGAATCAGTGAGAAAAAGAGGACGCTTAGGCTATCTTACCAAAGAGGGCTTCAGAAATATTAAAGTTAACCACCTTATGTCCATTGCCTCAATCGCAGTGCTTATGTCCTGCTTGGTTATGATGGGTGCGGCATTTATGGTTATAGTTAATGTAAATAACGTCATGACGGAGATTGAAAGTCAGAACGTTGTTATGGTTTACCTCAAGGACGAGGTGCAGGGCGAGGGAATAACTCAGCTGAAAGAAGAAATCACACTCATGCAGAACGTCAAAAAGTGTGAATACGTTGACAAAGATACGGCGTTTAAGCAGCAGCTTGACGAGCTTGGCACGGATGCAACCTATTTTGAGGGTGTTGATAATCCGCTTCCCGATCTTTTCAAGGTCTCCGTCAGCGACATGACAAAGTTCGACAGTACCGTCTCCGAGCTGCAAAAGCTTGACGGAGTTGATTCTGTTCGTGACAACAGGGATATTGCACAGACCCTTGTCAGAATTAGACGTACAATTTTCTATGTAAGCATCGGCGTAATTGCCGTTCTGCTTCTTATCTCGCTGTTCATCATTGCTAATACAGTTCGTATTACAATGTACAGCAGAAGGCTTGAGATAAATATTATGAAATCAGTCGGCGCAACGAATTGGTTCATACGTTGGCCGTTCATGGTTGAAGGTATGGTTCTCGGTGCAATTTCGGGAGTTCTCTCCCTTGCGATTGTCTGGGGTGTTTACAGAGCACTTCAGTCAACGGTTTCGTCAATGCTCACAATGGTAAGCAGAGGCTTCACCGTTGTGCCGTTTACCGATTATGTAATATACCTTCTTGTTGCTTTCCTTGCAATAGGTATTATTTCCGGCGGAATAGGAAGTCTTATTTCCATACAGAAATACCTCAAGGAACGTGGAGGAGTTGTGTATGAAGAAACTGAATAAAATTATATCATTGCTCATGAGCGTGGCACTTGTTTTCGTGTCATTTATGTCATATGCTCCGAAAGCACAGGCGAAAACGCTCGGCGATTTAAGAGATGAATATTCCGATATCAAGGATAAGGTTTCCGATAGTGAGCAGAAGGTAAAGGAGCTTGAAAGTCAGCAGGCTGACCAGTCAAAGATTGTTTCGGCACTCAATGTTCAGCTCCAAAAGCTCAATCAGGAGCGTGAAAACATCACGGCACAGAAAGACCTCATTACTGAGGATATCGACGCAACAGAGGAGAAGATTTCTTCCCTCAATGCCGAGATTGCAAAGCTTGATGCCGAGATCGCCGCAAAGGATCAGGAGATTAAGGACACGGTTAAGCTCTTCTGCGACAGAATGAGAGCCAATTACATGGCAGGCGAAACTTCTGTTCTTGAAATATTCACATCGTCGTCGGATATGTCAAGCTTCCTGAATCGTCTTGAAATGTTCAAGCGTGTTACGGAGAGCGATCAGGGCCTTGTTGATAAGCTCAATAAAGAAATCGCTTCTATTGAGAAAATGCAAAAGGAGCTTGAAGAAAAGAAAGCGACGCTCCAAAAAGAAAAGACCGAGCTTGAATCAAAGCGAAGCGACCTTCAGGCTACAGAGGATACCCTGACAGAAAATCAGAATGTTATCAAGGAGAAAACGGAAGAGGTTGAAGCAAAGCTCAATGCGCTGAATGCTCAGACGAAGGAGCTTAAGGTTTCAATCAGCGAATATAATTCCGAGATGTCAAGACTTGATAACGAAATCAAGGAAGCCATAAGAAAGGCTAATCAGAGCAGCGGCGGATCGCATAACAGCGGTTCGCATAACGGCGGCTCAAATGCAGGAAGTATGAACTCCAATGTCAGTGCTTCCGGCTGGGCATGGCCATTGCCTTATGACGGAGTTTACCTCACATCATATTATGGCTACCGTTATCATCCGCTTGACGGCGACTGGAGATATCACAGCGGTATCGACGTTTCAATGAGCGGTGCTTACGGCAAGAATATCGTTGCCACAAGAGCAGGTACGGTTATCCTTTCGTCACTTGAGAGCGAGAGCGGCACAGGCTATGGCAACTATATTATAATTGACCATGGCGATGGATACACTTCGCTTTACGGCCATTGCAGCGCACTCCTTGTTTCGCAGGGACAGCGTGTTTCAAGAGGTCAAATTATTGCCCGAGTCGGCAGCACCGGCTGGTCAACAGGTCCTCACCTTCACTTTGAGGTCAGATATAACGGCGAAACGGTCGATCCGCTCGACTATGTAAATATGCCGTAATTGCACAAATTAAATAACAAAATTAACCTCTCATCGGCTTTGTGAACTGCCCATGAGAGGTTTTTTCAACATGTGTGTATTATGAAAGGGTGCGGCAAACGTCACACCCCTTGTTATATGCTTTTATTCGGCAACCTTTATTGTCATTGTGAGAATTCTTCTGACGCAGGCCTCAAGGTCTGCTCTTGTAATTTTACCGTTCTCGTATGCTTCCTTAAGCTCATCCGGTTCTCCCTCACCCATTTTGAGGTCGTTGCCGGCGAGAACCTCATCGGAATGGTGACTGTGAACACCCCAGTCGGTAGTGACCATGCCCTTGAAGCCCCATTCGCCCTTGAGAAGCTCGGTCAGCAGCTCATAGCTTGTTGAAGTATGACAGCCGTTAACGAGATTGTAGGAGGACATAACTGTCCACGGGTCGGCTTCCTTGACACAGATTTCAAATCCACGGAGATAAATCTCTCTGAGCGCACGCTCGGAAACTCTCGAATCGCACTCAAAGCGGTTTGACTCTCTGTTGTTGCAGGCAAAATGCTTGACCGAAGCCGCAACTTTTCTCGACTGAATTCCTCGAACGTCTGCTGCGCAGCATTTTCCGGCGAGGAGCGGATCCTCGGAGAAGTATTCAAAGTTACGGCCGCAAAGCGGGTTGCGGTGAATGTTCATTGCCGGAGCAAGCCATACGCCGAGGTTGTTTTCTCTCAGCTCTGCTCCGCCTGCCGCACCGATCTCTTCAATAAGCTCGGTGTTCCAAGTGCATGCAAGGAGTGCTGCACAGGGCCATGCTGTTGTCGGAGCACCTGTTTGAACATCAAGGCGAATGCCTGCAGGACCGTCGGCAGTTGGAATCGGTGGGATATTGAGACGCTTTAAACCGCCGAATGCACCTGTGTTGCAAACGCCCGGTTGATTTTGATGTCCGCCGACAAAGTCGATAAGCTCATCAACGGTGAATTGTCTGATGAAATCGTCAAGATTGATTTTTTCGCCGACATAGTCAAACATAACGGCCTCGTCGGGAGCCTTTGCATCTGTCAAAACGTTTTTACCCGAATCATAGCTCGGTTCGCTCTGAGGAAGTGTCTCATAGCCTCCGTCCGCAAGGAGCCTCTTTTCAAGCTTGAACGGCTTGATAAGCGACTTTGACTGCTTAACAATTATATTATTATCTGCTATGAACTCATAGTCAAGCGGCTTTGTGTTTCTTACGGAATTGCCTATGCTGAATTTATATGTTCCCTTTTCAAGAACAAATGCGGATTTCTGAATTTTTCCGAGATCATCGAAGCTTGCCATATCGTTTATGTCAAAGCTCAGAGCGACGGTCTGGCTCTCGCCGGGAGCAAGAGACTTTGTTTTTGCAAATGCGGCAAGTTCTTTTGACGGTTTGCCAAGCTTGCCCTGAGGTGCACTGTAATAAAGCTGAACAACCTCTTTGCCGGGAACGTCGCCGACATTTTTAACTGTGACAACGGCAACAATCTTGCCCTCGCTCTCGCCGCAGAAATAACCGCTCATGTCAAAGTTTGTATAAGAAAGACCGAATCCGAACGGGTAGCGAACCTTTTCCGCCGCACCGGGAATGGTTTCAAAATATCGATAGCCGACATAGATATCATCCTCATAATCGAGGTGCTCATAGCCTGTTTGAAATATCTTTCCGTTTTCATAATCGTCATATGACTTTGGAATTGTGTCGCCGAGCTTGCCTGACGGGTTAACGTCGCCGCAGAGAATATCGGCGACAGCCATGCCGCCTTCCATTCCGCCCTGCCATCCGCAGAGAATACCCTGTACCTTGTCATTCTCGGCAAAATGCTCGCAGTCAACCACACCGCCTGAGTTAAGGACTACGATCGTCTTTTTGAAAGCCGCCGAAACTCGGTCAATAAGGCTCTTTTCTGCATCGGAAAGATAGTAGTCGCCGCTGATGGCACGACGGTCGACGCCCTCGGCGGAGAAACGGCTGAGCGTGATTATTGCTGTGTCTGCGTTTTCGGCCGCAGTGTTTATAAGCTCATCTGAGGCTTCCGCTTCGACAACGTGCATACTTGCATAGGTTTCATAGATAATGTCGTCCTTTTTCTGACAGAAATCCATTGCATTAACCTTGTCCCAAATTTTTTCAATCTCGGGACGTGTCGGAATTTTCTTGCTTTCTTCCTTGACATATTCTTTATAGAAGTCAACGGTCGGCATATAGACACTAATTTTGCCCTCTTTCTCTTTTTGGGCAAAGCCGTCGTAAATATTGTGGGTGTATGCACAGAAAACGTCACCGCTTCCGCCGCCGCCTTTTATGTATTCAATGGTTGCCTTGCCGAAAAGTGCAACCTTTTCGCCCTTTTTAAGCGGCAAAGCGTTATCGCTATTCTTGAGCAAAACCATGCCTTCACCGGCGGCTTTTCTTGAGAGAGCAATATGCTCGGGTGAGCCTGTTAATTTTCTGCCGTCGGCACCCATGGGTATGCACGGCTGATATCTAAATCTTGCGTATTTATCCATAAACAACTCTCCATTCTGTAAATCTGTAACTTAATAATAAAACAAACTGTAAATTAAATCAATATATTTTTATTAATATTCAGAGAAAAATGCCTATCCTCGGTTCATTCAAGGATAGGCGTAGGTTAGTTCTTTATAAAGCTGACGGTTTTATTTTTCATCGAGATTTTTCCGACCTGCCAGCTGTAATCTATAAGCTCCTTTTTAAATGTGAGAAAGGAATGGTCAATCGGGAAACCGAGAATTTTTCCGATTTGCTCATATGTCAGAGTGAAATCTGCTTCCTGTGATTTAACATAATTCCAAAGCGGTTCATATTTACTCATTTTGTTCTCCTTGAAAAGAACTTATTTAACAGAATATACAGCAATATCAACACAACGATTGAAGCGGCGAGTACGAGGTACATTGTCGAAATTTCGACCTCATGCTCAAAGAAAAACAGTCTGCAATCAACGGCTTTCAGCATGCCGTTGATCGGCTCTTTCGGGAATCCGATTTTTCCCATTTCACGGAAAGTTCCCGCCATTGCGTGGTTGCGGATAAGGCTTGTTCCGTATGTGCCGGGGAGGAACAACAGAGCTTTTTGGAGTCCGTTTCCGAACTGCGACATTGGCATGTATGCACCGCAAAGAAATCCGTATCCGGCGCTGACGATTGTTCCGACCGCCGATGCCTGACCGTTGGTTGTGAGCGAAAAGTTGACGCATGATGACAATGCAGTGCCGAACAAGGTCAGCAGAAAAACGTCGAGAATCAAATATAATACATCGCCGAGTGACATGTACCAGCCCTGTGTATAAATGTAAATCAGACCGACGGCGAGGGCGGAAAAGCTGATTATCAGCGTTGATATCGCCGAAGAGATAAAGTAGCCGAGAGCCAGTGCAGAACGGCGAATAGGGGATACCGTCAAATCATGAATTGCACCGCTAACCTTATCGTTTATCATTAAAAGATTAGAACAGAATGCCACCGTTACGCAGCTGACAGCCAATAGTGAGGAGACAAGCTGACCTGCAACAATGCCGTCAAGAAGTTTATCGTCAATCGTAATGCCCTGCGGAACAGCAGAAGCAAAGCTGTCACGGTAAACATTGGCAAGAAAGGTTATATACAAAACAAGGAGAATTATCGGAGTGATCAGCGAAGAAAAGAACATTCCTTTGTCCTTGAAAAAGAGACGAATATTGCGTCTGATTAAATTGCCGAGACCTGTCATTTTTCGTCGCCTCCTGTCAGCTTTCTTCCTGTCACGGTGAGAAAGACGTCGTCCATTTTGCCCTTTGTTACCTCGTAATCCGTGAACATTTTCGGGTTTTCCGTAATAAGCTTTGTTGCCGCCGCAGTGTCGGGAACGGAAACTCTTATCGCATCACGGAGTATCTCATAAGGCATACCGAGCTTTTTGATTTCGCTTTCGTCGGCTTCGTAAATTGTTATAAAATCCCCTGTGTATTTGTTCTTTAATTCAAGCGGAGTTCCCTCGGCAACAATTTTTCCGCTGTCGAGAATAACAACATAATCCGCATCGGCCGCTTCCTCCATGTAGTGAGTGGTGAGCAGAACAGTCATGCTCTCGTTCTTTCTCAAATCGTTTACAACGTCACCGAGGAGCTTCCTCGTTTGAGGGTCGAGACCTGTCGTCGGCTCGTCAAGGATCAAAAGCTGCGGTCGGTGCAGAAGTGCACGGGCAATGTCGATCCTGCGTCGCTGACCGCCCGAAAGCTTACCGACGGTTCGATTAAGAAGATTTTCAAAGTCAAGCATTTTTGCAAGCTCGGCTTGACGTCTTTTAAATTCCAACCCTTTTATTCCGTAGAGAGCGGCACGACTTTTCAGATTATCAGAGACCGACAATGCCTGATCCAGCACGGAATTCTGAAAAACTACGCCGACATTTCTCTTGATTTCGTCAATAGAATCGTCAATGCTTTTGCCGCAGATTTCAACACTTCCTTTGTCCTTTGCAAGTTGACCGCAGATTATGGATATTGTTGTGCTTTTTCCTGCGCCGTTCACGCCGAGAAAAGCAAACAATTCACCTTTTTTAACGTTAAACGAGATATCTTGAACGGCTTTAACTTCGCCGAAATTCTTGATTAAGTTTCTAATTTCAATTATGTTACCCATCTGTTTTCCTCTTCTATAGAGATTATTTTTTCTTTTTTCCGCCGACAGAATTCATTATTATTGCAATCGCACCGTAAACAATTCCTCCGACAGCCCAGATTATCCAGCTGCTTTGGGGCTGAGCATTATCTCTCGGATCATAGGTGAACACAAGGAAAATTGCTGTAACAATCAGCCAATAGCAGACTGTTATCGCACCTCTCAGTTTACCTGTCGATTTCTTGTCACGGGTATAGTCATCTTCCTCAAGAAGCTGATTGAACGAGGACTGGCGGACACCGCCGAGGACGAAGAAATACACTCCGACGCCTGCGAGTATCAGCAAAAGACAAACGCCGACAATGTAGGAAATGTTTGCTGTTCTGAAACAAACGGTGATGAAAAGCGGCAAAACAGAAAGTATGCAGAGCAAGGTTCCGATTGCATTAAAACGTGAATATGTTTCGCTGAAATTCTTTTTCTTTTCTTTAACCATGCCGGAAACACCGTATTCCGTTTCAAAGGACTCTTCCTCAAGGAAACGATACTCTCTTGTCTTTGATGAGCAGGAAAGAAAGATCCAAACCGCAGCTGCGACCATAACAACAAGTATGCAAAGTCCGATGCCTGCCGCAAGATTTTCCGAAAAGCCGAATCTTGTAACCTCGCTCAGGCCTGCAAAAAGAATAAGCGCAACAGGGGAAAGTATGCATAGAAATGTTGCAAATGCAATTTTCGGTGCGGCGGTTCTGCGAAGCTCGAGGAAATCTGAAGCCTCTTTCATGGTGACTTTCCTCAGCGTCGAATCCTCACCTGTAGCAATTTTTTCTTCTGTTTCGATCTCGTCTTTCAAAAGAAAGTCCGTTGAAACTCCAAACAGACGGCTCATCTGTAAAATTTTATCCATATCGGGCACGGACTGTGCACCCTCCCATTTAGAAACCGATTGACGTGTTACTCCAAGCTGCTGTGCAAGCTCCTCCTGTGACCAACCGGACTTTTTGCGAAGCGAAATAATTTTATCTGCCAGGATCATGGCAATCCCTCCTTTTCTTGCAAAAAGCATACCATTTCTTACGGTTGCAGGCAAGAAACCTGACTGTATAATCTGTCAACCGACGGTTGCGTTAACTAAATTATAACAAAAAAGAAGAAATGTATCAATAATTCTTTAAATTTTGTTGCACAAATATTGACCTTGGTTTTTGTATATAAACGGTTGGATTTTGATTTTGTTCTCATAAAAAAGACGTCATAGACGTGAAATCGGGGCTTTAGGGGCATTTTATGGAAAAAACGGGAATAAAAAGTTGAAAAATTCTCTTAATAATGTTTACATCTCAAAAAGAAAGTGTTATTATTATGGGTGGTAATAAGATTGCTATTAACTTTACAAGGAGGAACAAAGAATGGCAAGAAAAAAGTTAACCATGGATGGTAATACCGCTGCCGCTCACGTATCTTATGCGTTTACGGAAGTTGCCGGTATCTATCCTATCACCCCGTCAAGCCCGATGGCCGACTACGTTGATCAGTGGTCCGCTCAGGGTCGTAAGAACATTTTCGGCACAACAGTAAAGGTTGCTGAGATGCAGTCCGAGGCAGGCGCTTCGGGTACTGTTCACGGCTCCCTTGCAGCAGGTGCTCTCACAACGACTTATACGGCGTCACAGGGCCTTCTCCTCATGATCCCCAATATGTATAAGATCGCAGGTGAGCTTCTTCCCTGCGTATTCCATGTATCGGCTCGCTGCGTTGCGTCTCACGCCCTTAACATCTTCGGCGATCATTCGGACGTTTATGCCTGCCGTCAGACAGGTTTCGCAATGCTTGCTGAAACAAACCCGCAGGAAGTTATGGATCTCGGCGCAGTTGCTCATCTTGCAGCTATCGAAGGCAGAGTTCCGTTTATCAACTTCTTTGACGGTTTCCGTACATCTCACGAGATTCAGAAGATTGAAGTTTGGGATTACGATGATCTTAAAGAAATGTGCGATATGGATGCAGTTGCTGCGTTCAGACACAGAGCACTTAACCCCGAGCATCCCGTAATGCGTGGTTCTCACGAGAACGATGATATCTTTTTCCAGCATCGTGAGGCTTGCAACAAGTACTATGACGCAGTTCCGGCTGTTGTTGAGAAGTACATGGGCAAGGTTAATGCAAAGCTTGGCACAAACTATCAGCTCTTCAACTACTACGGTGCTGCGGACGCAGAGAACGTAATCGTTGCTATGGGTTCAATCTGCGACGTTGCAGAAGAGGTTATCGACTATCTTACCGCTAAGGGTGAGAAGGTTGGTCTTATCAAGGTTCGTCTTTACAGACCTTTCTCGGTTGAGAAGTTCGTTGAGGCTATTCCGGCTTCCTGCAAGAAGCTCGCTGTTCTCGACAGAACCAAGGAGCCCGGCTCAATCGGTGAGCCTCTCTTCCTCGATGTTGTTGCCGCTCTCAACGCAGCAGGCAAGGACGGCATCAAGGTTATCGGCGGCCGTTACGGTCTCGGTTCTAAGGACACACCGCCGTCAAGCGTATTCGCTGTATATGACGAGCTTAAGAAGGATGCTCCCAAGGCTCACTTCACAATCGGTATCAACGATGATGTTACTTATCTTTCACTTGAAGAGAAGCCGGCTCCGAACACAGCAGCCGAGAGCACAATCGAGTGTAAGTTCTGGGGTCTCGGCGGTGACGGTACAGTCGGCGCAAACAAAGACTCCATCAAGATCATCGGTGACCATACAGATAAGTATGCTCAGGCATATTTCCAGTACGACTCAAAGAAGACCGGCGGTATCACTATCTCCCATCTTCGTTTCGGTGATGAGCCGATTAAGAGCCCCTATTATGTAAACAAGGCTGACTTCGTTGCTTGCCACAACCCGTCATACATTGAAAAGGGTTACAAGATGGTTCAGGACGTTAAGCCGGGCGGAGTATTCCTTATCAACTGCCAGTGGGATGCCGCTGAGCTTGCTGAGAAGATGAATGCAGAAACCAAGCAGTATATCGCAAAGAACAATGTTCAGCTTTATACAGTTAACGCTATTGACATTGCCGCAGAAATCGGCCTTGGCAAGCGTACAAATACAGTTCTTCAGTCCGCTTTCTTTGCCCTTGCAAAGGTTCTTCCTGTTGACGAGGCTATCGGCTACATGAAGGAAAAGGCACAGAAGTTCATGAAGAAGGGTAAAGAAATCGTTGAGATGAACGAAAAGGCTATTGACGCAGGTGCAACAGCATTCGTTAAGATCGACGTTCCGGCCGACTGGGCAAACGCAGTTGACGCTGAGGCTGAGGTTAAGACCGAAGGTCCGGCAAAGCTCGTTGAGCAGGTTGAGAGCATCATGAAGCCCGTAGGACATATGGACGGTTATGAGCTTTCAGTCGGCAAGTTCTCAAATCATGTTGACGGTACATTCGAGCAGGGTGCATCGGCATATGAGAAGCGTGGCGTAGCAGTTATGGTTCCCGAGTGGAACGCTGAGACCTGCGCAAAGTGTAACAAGTGCGCATATGTTTGTCCGCATGCTACAATCAGACCTTTCGCTCTCAGCGATGAGGAGAAGGCAGCAGCTCCGGCAGTTACAAAGTTTGCTCCGAAGCCGATCGTAAAGACAAACTACACATATACTCTTGCAGTATCTCCGATGGATTGTATGGGTTGCGGCGTATGTATCGGAGTTTGCCCGACTAAGTCTCTTAAGATGGTATCCCGTGAGAGCCAGGATGAGCAGCAGGCAGCATTTGATTACTGCGTAGCTCATGTTGAGGAGAAGAAGGAGCTTACAGCTAAGATCAATGTTATCTCCAGCCAGTATAAGAAGCCTCTCCTTGAGTTCTCAGGTTCTTGTGCAGGTTGTGCAGAGACTTCATATGCTCGTCTCATCACACAGCTCTTCGGTGACAGAATGTACATCTCCAACGCAACAGGTTGTTCTTCAATTTGGGGCGGCCCGGCAGGTACATCACCGTACACAACAGATAAGAACGGCAAGGGTCCGGCATGGGCAAACTCACTCTTTGAGGATAACGCAGAGCACGGCTACGGTATTTACCTCGGCCAGAAGGCTCTCAGAAACAATCTCATTGAGAAGGTTACAGCTCTTGCAGCTAAGGATGGCGTAAGCGCAGAGATTAAGGCTGCCGCAGATGCTTATCTTGCAACAGTAAATGACGGCGAGAAGAACGGCGCTGCAACAGATGCTCTTGTAGCTGAGCTTGAGAAGTGCGGCTGTGACGATGCTAAGGAAATCCTCGCTCAGAAGGATTACCTTTCCAAGAAGTCCGTATGGATCTTCGGCGGCGACGGTTGGGCATACGATATCGGTTTCGGCGGTCTTGACCATGTTCTTGCTTCCGGTGAGGATGTAAACGTTATGGTATTCGATACCGAGGTTTACTCTAACACAGGCGGACAGGCTTCCAAGGCTTCTCAGATCGGTCAGGTTGCTCAGTTCGCAGCAGCAGGTAAGGCAATCGCTAAGAAGAGTCTTGCCGAGATTGCAATGTCCTATGGTTATATCTATGTTGCTCAGATCGCTATGGGTGCAGACCAGAACCAGACACTTAAGGCTCTCCAGGAGGCTGAGGCTTATCCGGGACCGTCACTTGTTATCGGTTATGCTCCCTGTGAGATGCACAGCATCAAGGGCGGCATGGTTAACTGCCAGGCTGAGATGAAGAGAGCAGTTGAGTGCGGCTACTGGAATATGTTCCGTTACAATCCGGCTCTTAAGGCAGAGGGCAAGAACCCGTTCACAGTTGATTCCAAGGTTCCCGCAACAGAGGGTTACCGTGCATTCCTCATGAACGAGGCTCGTTACTCCGCTCTTACACGTTCGTTCCCGGAGAGAGCAGAAAAGCTCTTCGAGAAGGCAGAAGACGGCGCAAAGGATCGTTATGCACATCTTCAGAAGCTTGTTAAGCTTTACGGCACAGAGGAATAATTTCTCCGAATAAATAAAATTAAGCAGGTAGTTGCCTCGGCAATTATCTGCTTTTGCACATAAAAAAATCCCGACTTTCAACGAGAGTCGGGATAAATTTTTATATTTCGAAAAGTTCATTTATTGAGTTCCGTGCTTTTTCAATGTAGTCCGGCATGAATTTTTCAAGATGTTTGCGATAAACTTCTTTTTTGCTTAAAAATTTTTCATAATCTTTTATAAGCTTTTCGGTACAGTCAATTTCGGAAACAGGGATAACCAAGCCCTCATCCGTTCCGAAGATGTCTTTAGCAATGCCTTTTGATTTGACGCTGTAGCCGATAACAAGAGTCGGCACACAAGTGCTGTATGCGGCAATGGTTGCGTGAGTCCTTGCGCCGATAAACATGTCGCAGCGTGAGATTACACTCTTGTATTGAGACGCAGTAAACGTTGAGGGGACAACGGAAACTCTGCTTGAGCCAAGACGTTCGGCAATGCGGCCGAGAATCAGTTGGTCGCCGTCGAGGGGCTTTGTAACATGCGGAATCAAAAGAATATTTTTGTCGCTGCTATCAAGAATATATCTAAGAAATTCCGTTGAAATATCTTCAATGCTCGTTCCCTTTGCCGAGTATTCACCAACTAGAGAGCTTATGTTGAAACCAAGTGTGTTTGGTTTTACGTTAAAGCTTTCGCTAACTTTTTTATCAATATCAAGAGTAAAAGCGGGGTCGGGAAACAGCACAAGATTTTTATTAGCTTCGCTTTTTTTCAATGCGTCATATGTTAAAGATTCTCTTGCCACAATAAGGTCAAAGGTTTTTAAATCCTTGATTTTATCTTCCGAGAGGTCCTCCTCGCCGATTGAGCAGCCCCAAAGAACTGTCTTTTTGCCGAGCTTTTTTAACTCTCGGTTAAAAGCGGCCGCCATGTGACCGTCGCCGTAGCAATAGTTATCGCCGCCGACCGAGACATAAACATCGTTCTCTTTGAGAGACGGATTTTTACACGAAAGCGAATAGAAATATTCGTCTGCCGCCTTTTGAGATTTCCTGCTTAAAAAAGATATTTTAATCTTTTGCACCGCAGTTGTATTGGAAACGGGGAGGGTGTAATTAAATTCCTCCGACTCGTCAATGTTCGGCAAATCACCCGCTTTATCGCTTTGCGAATCAAGAGTATAAAGCTTTATCGTTGACTCGGGACGTGTATTCTTAATCATTGCCGAAAGAGTTCGAACAATCGCTTCACAGCCGTGATTTTCACATCCGCCGTGGGAATAGAAAGCGTACCTCATTCCTTTTTCTCCCCAACAAGCTTAACGTCAACATCATCCATATGAACCCAGCCCCATGATCTTGACCAGTTCCTCGAAGTACCGTCGGCATTCAAAACCTCAAAGACAAAAGCGGGATAAACATAGTCAAGGTTTTCGCTGTTTGCACTTGAATTTCCGCCGGAAAGAATAATTGTCAGTTTATAAAGACCGGGAGCAAGATGATGATCGTTTATCGTGATTTCAACATCGTATTCTCCGATATCGTTTATATTCGCAAACGTTTTGGTAAAAGCGGTTTCTATCGGAGTTTCATCTGCTTGCCAAACGAGAAGTCTGAAGCTCATATCACCGATATTCGGCATCTTGGTTTTCAGCCTGATTTTAAAGGTTATAGGCTCATCGTAGGCATATATACATGTTTCATTCTGTAAAATGTCAAGAGAAAGGATTTCGGCTTTATCAAGGCTGTATCCCGGAAGTCTTGCCAAATCTTTAAACTCATAGTGGTTACGCTTTTCCATATAGGATTCACTGTTGTATAGCCTGATACCTTCCTCAACTTCGCCGTCATAGATAACCTGACCCTCTTTTAGAACAACAACACGGTCACAAAGCTGACGAATCGTATTCATCTGATGACTTACAAAAAGAATGGTTTTTCCGCTGTCGGCAATGCTTTTCATTTTGTCAATACACTTCTTTTGGAAGCGTGTGTCTCCGACGGCAAGAACCTCATCGACAAGCAAAATGTCAGGCTCAAGATGAGACGCAACGGCAAAGGCAAGGCGAACGAACATGCCGCTTGAATATCTTTTTACAGGAGTGTCAATAAACTTGCCGACTTCGGAAAATTCTATAATATCATCAAGCTTCCGGTCAATCTCGACTCGGGTCATGCCGAGAATTGCGCCGTTAAGATAAATATTTTCACGGCCGGTAAGCTCTGTATTGAAGCCTGTTCCGACCTCAAGCATTGAAGAAATTTTTCCGTAGAATTCAATTTTACCGTCGGTAGGCTCTGTTATTCTTGAAATAATTTTGAGAAGGGTTGATTTACCGGCTCCGTTTTTGCCGATAATGCCGACCTTTTCACCTTGCTTAACGTCAAATGAAACGCCGTTCAATGCCCAAAAGTCCTCTTTGGCATTTGCTTTGACAGGGTGCAGCAGGTTATAGCCCATAAGCTTTAAACGCTCGATTTTGCTGTCAGGTCTTTTTGTTATATGCTTAATGACGTATTTTTTCTTTATATTTGAAATATGTAAAGCAATCGGTTGTTCACTCATTTTAATCACCCCGTCAGACAATATCAACAAAGTTTCGTTCGGTCTTTCTGAATAAAGCTATTCCGACAACGGCAAATAATACAAGCCATGCCATTGCAACCAAAAACGAAAACGTATCAAAGGACATATCGCTGATAACACACCATTTAAATGCGGATATCATTCCCGTAACAGGATTAAGGGAATAAATAAGTCTGTATTTTTCGGGAATTGAGGTGATTGAATATGAAACCGGACAGGCGTATTGCAAAACAGACAGTGCAAACGGAACTATCTGCGCCATGTCACGCCATTTTACGTTGAAAGCCGAAAGAAACAAACCGGCAAAAAGTCCGAGAGCCGAATTGAGCAAAAGGAAAATCGGGAAAAGTAAAAACCTGACTGTTGGATAGTAGCCGACAATAAGCATCATTGCAATCAAAACAATGATAGAAATCATAGAGTCAAACAGTCCGGCTAAGCCCGCACCGAGAGGGGATAGAATTCTCGGATAGTATACTTTTTTCATCAGTGCGGCGTTGGTAATAAAGGTTGAAGAGGTCTGAGAAAGATTTTTCTGAAAAATAGACCAAGGAATACTGCCGGCATAAACCATTATGAAGTACGGTGCACTGCCGTCTGAAGCCAATCCGGCGAGAGTTCCGAAAATAAAGGTCGAAACAAACATGTTGACTATCGGGGCGATAACTGCCCAGCCGAAGCCGATTCTTGTTTGCTTGTATCTTACAGTGATATCACGTTTTGCAAGATTGAATGCAAGCTCACGGTAATTCCAAATATCTTTCCAGTATTGAAGATTTTTTCCGTTAGGTTCAATGACAGTTTTCCTCAAAATTAAAACCCTCTCATTATTTTTTTCTGCACACAGAAAATTATATCATATTATATAACCAATAGTCAATACACGAACAGCCGCACAGCTAACCTACACACTAAAAAGCCGTACAGTCAAATACACACACCCGGAAATAAATTCCGAGTGTGTTTAAACGTTAGCATAAATTATTTAACCGTATATGTAAGCGTTTGTTGATATTTCCAGCCATCTGTAGGAGTCTTGATATAAATCCTGAACTCATTTTTTCCGTTGTGGCGGGGTTTAACAGTAATGTTATAAGTGTATGTCAGTGCTTTTTCGTTAAACGTTGCCGCCAAAGTATTTAAAGTTGTGGTCATTCCGTCCTCATACTCAATGCGAACCTTGTTTACACCCGAACCTGTGATTATTATGCAGTCAGCGTAATTGCTGTTATCTTTGTTAGGCGAAATCTCAGCAGACTTCAAGGCTTGATCCGAATAAAGCGTATTGATTGTAAATTTATATTTGTATTCCGACCATTCGAGGCCGTATTTTGAGTGAATCTGTAAATTGGTGTCGGGGGTCAGTCTTGTCTGAACTGTCCAAATCTCATATGTGAGATCTGCGGACATATCGTGAACTTTTTGGTCATTATCGGAGTAAGACTCAATGCTGACATTGTTTGCGTGACGGGTAAAGGTTCTCGTCGCCCCCGATTCTTCGATGACCTGAATCTTATCCGCTCTGTCGTCAACACGGAATTTGTAATCATTTATACTGCTGTTTGACGGAATGTAGTCTACATCCGAAACCGTATAAAGGGGAACAGCGTTCCGGATATAAAAGTTTGTATCAGGATTTCCGTATATATCACAATATTTTTTAAACATATAAATTTTTGCATTTGAACTAAAACTACAATCTATCAAATTTGAAGGATCGGGGGCACCGCAAATTATCACTTTTTCAAGTTTTTTAGAACTATGAAAATATGAATAGCAATCCACATTACTGCCCCAAAGAATCTCTTTAAGGTTTGGACAATTTTCAAAGACAAAGTAACATATTGTTAGTCTGTTGTCATTTTTTCGTGTAAAATCAACCTTTTCCAGTGCTGTACAGCTCTCAAAAGCTCGGTCATCAATATACCTTGCAACATTGTCGGGAGTGAAATATACCTCCTTGAGCGAAGTGCATCCGGAAAACATGCCTTCACAGACTTCACTTGCAACATAGGCTACTTTCAAGTTTTTACAACTCGAAAACACACTTCCGCGACAACCCGAGCTATCCTGCTCAAACACAACGTTTGACGGGACATACAGCGTTTCAATTTCTGTTCCGGAAAAGGCACTGCCGTAAAAAGTAATTTTCTTGCCTGAACTGTCATTATTCAGAATAACGTTATAGACCGTAGCATAAGAAAAATCTTCGTCACGAACAGATGCACCCGGATTGACAATAACCTTGTCAAAGGTTCTACCGAAAGTATAGCTTGATGTCATACTATCGTCAATCGTCAAGATGTTTTCACCTGACGAATTATCGCAATTTATCGTTACGAACTTAAAACCGTTTCTTTTCGCATATTTCTCGGCTTCTGTTCCGCTATGACCGTATATTACAAAACCTGTGATTCTACTTCCTTTAGAATTATAACCAAATGCTTTTTCGCCGATCGATTTAACCGAGGAAGGAATATATACGTTCCAGAAAAACCATAAATCATTTACAAATGCTTCACTGCCTATGCTTTCGAGGCCCTCGTTGAGAATGAGATAATCAAAGTTATCATCCGTATATCTGCCGTCAGGAATTTCCCTTGTTCCTTCGGGAATAATACAATATCCGTACATCTCGGCTTTTGTTACGTCGCCGTAATAGTTTTGTGTCTCAATCCCGTCAGTGGCATAAATATTTGCCGACAGAAGCAGACATACGGCAACAACTATCGCTGCGGTTCTCAGCAAAAACTTTTTCATAATTATTCCTCCTTGTAATTATTTTCAATTTTATTATAGCAAAAAGCAGTTAATTGTCAACAACAATTCCAGCTTTATTGGTAAATTGTATAGTCAAATAAAAACCGGTGTAAAACCTTGACACTGTCCGGTTTTTCTGCGATAATATATTATGTATTTATATAACTGTTAAAAGGGGAACTTATAATGACAGATAATGAAAAACTCGCAGAGCTTTTGTTTCCTGATATAACAAAAACTCCCGAGGACTATGAAAAAATATATCCCGAAAGAGGACTTTCGGATGGTGCGAGAGTTTCAAGATTTGCTCCAAGCCCGACAGGCTTTCTTCACCTTGGCGGACTCTTTGCCGCAATGATATCTAAGCTTACTACCCGTGCGACCGATGACGGTGTTTTCTTCCTCAGAATTGAGGATACGGATAAAAAGCGTGAAATTGAGGATGGCGTTTCTGCAATTATCAAAGGCCTTTCTGATTTCGGTGTAACTCCCGATGAGGGCGTTATGGGCTTTGAGACCGAGAGCGGAGCATACGGCCCGTATCAGCAGAGCAAACGTAAGGATGTTTATCAGGCAATCGCAAAATCACTCGTTCGGCAGGGCATGGCTTATCCTTGCTTCTGCTCCGAGGAGGAGCTTAACGAGATTCGTGCCGAGCAGGAAAAGGCAGGAACGGATATTCAGGGCTATTTTGGAGAATGGGCAAGATGCCGCAACCTTACCCTTGAGCAGCAGGAGAAAAAAATCAAGGCGGGCTGCCCCTATACTCTGCGTCTTCGCTCGCCCGGACAGGCCGATCACAGAATAAAGTTTGATGATATGATTAAGGGCAAAATCGAGATGCCCGAGAATATACAGGATGTTGTTCTTCTTAAAACAGATGGAATCCCGACTTATCATTTTGCACATGCCGTTGACGACCATTTTATGAGAACAACTCATGTTGTCAGAGGCGACGAGTGGATTTCGTCTGTGCCGCTTCACATTCAGCTTTTCAAGGCGTGCGGATTTAAGGTTCCCAAGTATGCTCATATTTCACCCATCATGAAAGAGGACAACGGCGGCAAGAGAAAGCTTTCCAAGCGTAAAGACCCCGAAGCATCTGTTTCGTTCTATTCCGAGAGCGGATATCCGAAGGAGAGCGTTATCGAATATCTTTTGACGATTGCCAACTCAAACTTTGAGGATTGGCGCAAGGCGAACAAGACTGCACCGCAGAGTGATTTCCCGTTCAATCTCAAAAAGATGAGTGCAAGCGGAGCGCTGTTTGATCTCAATAAACTCAATGATGTCAGCAAGAATGTGATTTCGCTCATGACCGCAGATGAGGTTTACGAAAAGGCAACGGCGTGGGCAAAGGATAACGATTCTGAGCTTTATGCGTTTCTCGGCGGCAATGCCGAATTTGCAAAGGGAATTTTCTCGATTGACAGAGGAACGGTAAAGCCTCGTAAAGATATCGCAAAGTGGGACGAGGTAAAAGATTATATTTCATATTTTTACGATGAGCTTTATACCAAAAACTATACGCTCCCTGAGAATATAAGCAAAGAGGACGCCGTGGCTATCCTCGAAAAATACATTGAGGTTTTTGACGCATCGGACGATAAGGATACATGGTTTGCAAAAATCAAAGAGCTTTGTGAGCCGCTCGGTTATACCCCGAACGTCAAGGAATACAAAAAGAACCCCGACGCATTTAAGGGTCACGTCGGCGATGTTTCAACGGTTATCAGAATTGCGATAACCTCCCGCCGCAATACGCCTGATCTTCACTCGATTATAGCTCTTTTAGGCGGAGAAAAAGTCAAGGCAAGGCTCAATGATGCAATTAAATCATACAAATAATCGGAGGTCACCATGGAAGAAAAGAAAATAGCATCAAATTTTATACATGATTTTATTGACGAGGATCTTGCAAGCGGAGTTAAATCCCGTGTTCAGACAAGATTTCCGCCCGAACCGAACGGATATCTTCACATTGGCCACGCAAAGGCTCTTTGTATAGATTTCAGCACGGCGGAAAAATACCACGGAATCTGCAATCTTCGTTTTGACGATACAAACCCGTCACGAGAGGACGTCGAATACATTGACGCAATCAAGGAGGACATTAAGTGGCTCGGCTTCCATTGGGAGAACGTGTTCTTTGCTTCAAGCTATTTTGATTTTGTCTATGACTGTGCAATTAAGCTCATTAAGGACGGCAAAGCATATGTTGACGATCTCAGTGCGGACGAGATAAGAGAGTACAGAGGCACTCTCACCGAGCCCGGCAAGGAAAGCCCCTATCGCAACAGGAGCATTGAGGAAAATCTCGACCTCTTTAAGCGCATGACGGACGGCGAATTCGGCAACGGCGAAAAGGTTCTCAGAGCCAAGATCGATATGTCATCGCCGAACCTCAATATGCGTGACCCGGTTATTTACAGAATTTCTCATGTTTCTCATCATCAGACAGGCGACAAGTGGTGCGTCTATCCGATGTATGATTTTGCTCATCCTCTTTCGGATGCCAAGGAGGGCGTAACATTCTCTCTTTGTTCGCTTGAGTTTGAAAATCACAGACCGCTTTATAACTGGGTTGTTGAGCAGATCGGTTTTGAAGAGCCGCCGAGACAGATTGAGTTTGCCCGTCTTAACATCAACTATTGTGTAACGAGCAAGAGAAAGCTTCTCGAAATGGTTAACAAGGGCATTGTTTCCGGATGGGATGATCCGAGAATGATTACTCTTTGCGGCATGAGAAGGCGTGGCTACAGTGCCGCCGCCGTAAGGGATTTCATTGACAGGGTAGGTGTTTCCAAGGCGGACAGCATGGTTGATTACGGCTTGCTTGAAGCTTGCGTAAGAGACGACCTCAATGCCAAGGCTCCCCGTGCAATGGCTGTTCTTCGCCCGCTCAAGGTTGTTATTGATAACTACCCCGAGGGACAGAGCGAAGAATTTGAGGTTGAGCTTCATCCGGAACATCCGGAGTTCGGCACAAGAAAGGTTACGTTTTCCCGTGAGCTTTATGTTGAGCAGGACGATTTTATGGCTGAGCCCGTAAAGAAATATTTCAGACTTTTCCCCGGCAACGAGGTTCGCTTCAAGAGTGCATATTTTGTTAAATGCAACAGCTATGATACGGACGAGGACGGTAACGTTACTTGCCTTCATTGTACTTATGACCCCGAAAGCCGTGGCGGAAATTCTCCCGACGGACGTAAGGTTAAGGGTACGATTCACTGGGTCAATGCCAATGACTGCAAGCAGTGCGAGGTTCGTCTTTATGACAGACTTTTCAGTGCCGAAGAGCCAGGAAAGAACGGCGACTATTTTGACGATCTCAATCCGAATTCGCTTGAGGTTATTGATAATTGTCTGCTTGAGGGCGGATTTGAGAACGCAAAGCCCGGCGATACGTTCCAGTTTATGAGAAACGGATATTTCTGCGTTGATAAGGATAGCACAGAGGACAAGACGGTATTCAACCGAACTGTTGCCCTTAACTCCTCGTGGGGAAAATAAAGGAGCTGAAAACGATGAAAATATTCAATAAAATCGTGGTTTGTTTGGCAACACTTGCAATTTTTCCGGTTATGTATTTTCTGAATATCGTCAGAGCTGTTGTTTCAATCTCCGAGGATTCCTCACTTTATACGATACTTTCAAAGCTTGCCGAGAAAACGGCCAGCAGTGCAATGGAGATCACATTCTCTGTTAAGGAAATTTTTAAGTATATCAGTGATGGCAGCGTTTCTTTCGGCGGAATGACATTTGACCTTTCAAAGATACCTGCCGAGCTTCTTGTGGGCAAAAATTGGGCGATTGCAGCCGGAGTGCTGATTGCCGTTGCACTGCTTATTGCTATTGTTATTATCGGCTGTGCGCTTTTTACGGAAGCATACAAGACCATTACGGCTCTCGGAGCGGGCGGAGCGGTTTGCTGCTTTGCCGCACTCAGATGCTTCGTCAGATTTGCCGCACCATATATGAGCGGTTCGATTGATATCGGCGAGCTTCTTGCCAATGCTTTTGTCGGCGAGAGCAACAATTTGCTCGGCTCAATAGGCACGTCGATTCTCAAGGGTGCAATCTCGGTCGATTCATTTACACTCGGCAACGCAGTTACGTTAAGTCTTGTCTTCTTTATCGGAGTCGCTCTTTGGGAGCTCGCATATGTTGTAACGCTTCCGGAAAAGAAGTCGGTAAAAGTAAAGAAATAAATTGAATAAATTACAAAGCCGTCCGGCCTGAAATGTTAGCTGCATTTTAGGTTCCGGCGGTTTTTTTATGTCCCAAAATAAACCGCAAGCCCTATTATAGATAAAAAAGTATTAGATAAAGATATATTCAATAAATGAGTTATTTATTATAATATTTTCCTGCTAAGATGAAAGTTGCAATAAAAACAGTTCCCGAAATTTAAAAAATTGTCGATTTTGAGCCATTTTGGCAGAATTTAATTCGATAAACGTGTTTACTATTTATTTTTTATGTGATATAATATATCAGCATTATAATGTTGTATTGTGGGCTTTCGGAGTGTTAATATTTTAACAGACCGTTTATATTCCGTTTCGACCGTCCGCATACGGCTAAACTGTTGTAAAGGAGGAACAACTTAAATGCTCAAGAAAATCAGCAAAATCCCGTTCAAAGGAACACCTGAGCAGGAGGCGCAGCTTAAAGCAGTAATTGAGGAGTGCAAGGACAACAAGAGCTTGCTCATGCACGTTATGCAGCAGGCACAGGCCATATACGGATATCTTCCGTTTGAAGTGCAGGCCATGATTGCCGACGGTATGAATGTACCGCTCGAGAAGGTTTACGGAGTATCCACTTTCTACGCTCAGTTTGCTCTTTCCCCGAAGGGAGAGTACAACATCTCTGTTTGCCTCGGTACGGCTTGCTATGTTAAAGGCTCGCAGGAGCTTCTTGACAAAATATGCGAGGAGCTTGGAATCGGAGCAGGCGAATGCTCGGATGACGGAATGTTCTCTGTTGAGGCTTGCCGCTGCATCGGCGCATGCGGTCTTGCCCCTGTTCTTACCGTTAATGATGAGGTTTACGGTAAGCTTGTAGCAGATGATGTACCCGGCATTCTTGCCAAATACAGAGTATAATTACGGAGATTAGTCATGCGTGAGTTGTCATTGAATGTGCTCGACATTGCGCAGAATTCCATTTCTGCCAACGCTTCGCTTATTGAGATTGAAATTGTCGGGGACACAAAGAAAAACGAGCTGCTGATAGGAATCTATGATAACGGCAAGGGAATGACCCCGGAACAGGTCAGGAATGTTCAGGACCCGTTTTTTACGACCAGAACGACAAGGAAAGTCGGTATGGGTATTCCCCTGTTTAAGCTGGCGGCAGAGCAGACGGGCGGAAGCCTCTGCATTGAGTCCGAGGTTGGCGTCGGAACAAAGGTTAAGGCGGTTTTTAAGACCGACAGCATTGATTACACTCCGCTCGGCGATATTGATTCCACGATTATCATGCTTATCACCATGAACACAGACCGTAATTTTATCTATCGACTTAAGGTTGATGAAAAAGAATTCACTCTTTCCACTGCCGAGCTTAAAGGAATACTCGGCGACGTGCCGCTTAATGAGCCGTCGGTTACTCAGTGGATTAAAGAGTACCTGCGTGAACAAACACAAACTATCCGTGGAGGTGTACTGTAAATGAAATCACTTGAAGAATTGCTCGCCATCCGTGATAAGGCTAAGGCAGCAATGACAGACCGTGAGGGTACAGGCGACGGAATCCGTGTCGTAGTCGGCATGGCAACCTGCGGAATCGCAGCAGGCGCACGTCCCGTTCTCAACGCTTTCGTTGACGAGGTCGCAAAAAGAAATCTTAAAAACGTTACGGTAGCTCAGACAGGCTGCATCGGTATGTGCCAGTATGAGCCGATCGTTGAGGTTTTTGAACCCGGCAAGGATAAGGTAACTTATGTTCAGGTAAGCCCCGAGAAGGTTGCCGAAATCGTTGCTTCCCATATTGTAAACGGCAATCCGGTTGTTGAATACACCGTTGGCGCTGTTGTAAAAGATTAAGGAGGAAAAACAATGTATCGTTCACACGTTCTTGTCTGCGGCGGTACCGGATGTACTTCCTCGCACAGTGCCGAGATCATTGAGAAGCTTGAGCAGGAGCTTAAGGCCAAGGGTCTCGAAAATGAGGTTAAAGTAATCAAAACCGGCTGCTTCGGACTTTGTGCATTAGGTCCGGTCATGATCGTATATCCCGAGGGCTGTTTCTACAGCGAGGTTAAGGTTGAGGACGTTCCGGAAATTGTTGAGGAGCATCTTCTCAAGGGTCGTATGGTCAAAAGACTTCTCTATGAAGAGACAGTCCATCAGGAGGATATCAAGCCGCTCAAAGAAACTAATTTCTATAAGAAGCAGCACAGAGTTGCACTTCGTAACTGCGGTGTTATCGACCCTGAAAATATTGAAGAATATATTGCTATGGACGGCTATCAGGCTCTTGCAAAGTGCTTGACCGAGCTTACACCCGATGAGGTTATCCAGATTGTTAAGGATTCAGGCCTCAGAGGCCGTGGCGGCGGCGGATTCCCCACAGGACTTAAGTGGAGCTTTACTGCCAAGAATTCAGCCGACCAGAAGTATGTTGTATGTAATGCCGACGAGGGTGACCCGGGTGCATTCATGGACCGTTCCGTTCTTGAGGGCGACCCCCACTGTATTGTTGAGGCTATGACTATCTGCGGTTACGCAACAGGCGCAACCGAGGGATATGTTTACGTTCGTGCGGAGTATCCTATTGCCGTTCATCGTCTTGATGTTGCTATCAAGGAAGCTCGTGAGGCGGGTCTTCTCGGCAAAAACATATTCAATTCAGGATTTGACTTCGATCTTCATATCCGTCTCGGTGCAGGCGCATTCGTTTGCGGTGAAGAGACTGCGCTTATGACTTCAATCGAAGGCAACCGCGGTGAGCCACGTCCCCGTCCGCCGTATCCGGCAGTTAAGGGTCTTTTCGGCAAGCCGACAACAGAAAACAACGTTGAGACATTTGCCAATATCCCTCAGATTATTCTCCATGGTGCCGAGTTCTTTAACTCAATGGGTACGGAGAAGTCCTCAGGCACAAAGGTATTCGCTCTCGGCGGAAAGATCAATAACACAGGTCTTGTTGAAATTCCGATGGGAACGACCCTTCGTGAGATCATCGAGGACATCGGCGGCGGAATTCCGAACGGAAAGAAGTTCAAGGCTGCTCAGACAGGCGGTCCGTCCGGCGGATGTATTCCTGCTTCCCTTATGGATACCCCGATCGACTACGACAACCTTACCGCTATCGGCTGTATGATGGGCTCAGGCGGACTTATCGTTATGGACGAGGACAACTGTATGGTTGATATCGCTAAGTTCTTCCTTGACTTCACTGTTGACGAGAGCTGCGGTAAATGTACTCCGTGCCGTATCGGAACAAAGAGAATGAGAGAGCTTCTTGAGAAGATTACCGACGGTAAGGCTACTCTTGAGGATCTTGACGAGCTTGAAACTCTTGCTCATTATATTAAGGACAATTCACTTTGCGGTCTCGGTCAGACGGCTCCGAACCCGGTTCTTGCAACTCTTCGTTTCTTCAAGGATGAGTATATCGCTCACATTGTTGACAAGAAGTGTCCGGCCGGCGTTTGTAAGAAGCTTGTTTCCTACTCAATCGTGGCTGACAAATGTAAGGGCTGTACAGCCTGCGCAAGAAAGTGCCCTGTCGGTGCTATCTCCGGTGCTGTTAAAACCGCTCACACTATTGACACAAGCAAGTGCGTAAAGTGCGGAGTATGTATGGATACATGCCGCTTCGGCGCAATCATTAAGAAATAAGGAGGATGTCAGAAATGGAAATGGTTAATATCAAAATCAATGGCATGCCTCTGAGTGTGCCGAGCGGAATTACGATTCTTGAAGCTGCCCGCTATGCAGGAATCGAAATCCCGACACTTTGCTACCTTAAGAAAATAAATCAGATCGGTGCATGCCGTATCTGCATGGTTGAGGTTAAGGGCGCAAGAAGCCTTGTTGCATCCTGCGTGTTCCCCGTAAATGAGGGAATGGAGATCCTCACCAATTCCGACAGAGTTCGTAATTCGAGAAGAACAACTCTTGAGCTTATTCTTTCAACTCATGAGCGCAAGTGCCTTTCTTGCGTAAGAAGCACAAATTGTGAGCTTCAGAAGCTCTGCAAGGAATACGGCGTTGAGAACGAGAGTAAGTTTGACGGTATAACACCGGATTATGCTTACGACGATTCAATGCCTCACATGATTCGTGACAACAGCAAGTGTATTCTTTGCCGCCGCTGCGTTGCAGCCTGCGATGAGCAGGGCATCTCCGTTATCGGAGCTAATGCTCGTGGCTTTGATACATGCATCACATCTCCGTTTGAGAGAGAAATTAAGGAATTTTCATGTATTGCCTGTGGCCAGTGTATCGTAAACTGTCCGACCGGTGCTCTCCGTGAGAAGGACGATACACCGAAGGTGCTTGAGGCTATCAACGATCCTGAGAAGTACGTTGTTGTTCAGACAGCTCCGGCTGTAAGAGCGGCTCTCGGCGAGGAATTCGGCCTCCCGATCGGAACGGACGTTGAGGGCAAGATGGTTGCCGCTCTCCGCCGCCTTGGATTTGACAAGGTGTTCGATACCGATTTCTCCGCTGACCTTACTATTATGGAAGAGTCAAACGAGCTTATTGAGAGAATCACAAACGGCGGCGCACTCCCGATGATTACCTCCTGTTCACCGGGTTGGGTTAAGTATTGCGAGCATTACTATCCCGAGCAGCTTGACCATCTTTCAACCTGCAAGTCACCTCAGCAGATGTTCGGTGCAACACTTAAGACATGGTATGCTCAGAAGATGGATATTGATCCTGCTAAGATCGTCAGCGTCAGTGTAATGCCTTGTACCGCTAAGAAGTTCGAGGTTGGCAGAGATGATCAGAGTGCATCCGGCTATGCCGATGTCGATATCTCTATCACAACACGTGAGCTTGCAAGAATGATTAAGAGTGCAGGCATCAGCTTCAATTCACTTCCCGATGAGACTTATGACAGTCCTCTCGGCGAGGGTTCGGGCGCAGCCGTTATTTTCGGCGCAACAGGCGGCGTTATGGAGGCGGCTCTCCGTACCGCAGTTGAGAAGATCACGGGTCAGGCTCTTGATAATGTTGACTTCACTGAGGTCAGAGGCATGGAGGGCGTTAAGGAAGCCACATACACAGTCGGCGATCTCAGCATCAAGGTGGCCGTTGCAAGCGGAACTAAGAATGCAAAGACGCTCATGGAGCAGATCAAGAACGGTACAAGCGAGTACCAGTTCATCGAGATCATGGGTTGCCCGGGCGGATGCATCAACGGCGGCGGACAGCCGATTGTTTCCGCAGCGGTTCGCAACTTTGAGGACTTCAGAAGCAAGCGTGCTTCCGTTCTTTACAATCTTGACAAGAACAACGAAAACCGTAAGTCACATGAGAATTCGGCTATCAAGCGTGTATATGACGAGTTCTTCGGCGAGCCCGGCAGCCATAAGGCTCATGAGGTTCTCCACACAACTTACGTTAAGCGTGGACTTTACAACAACTGATTTAATTAAAAATTGCAGCAGAGATGAGAAATCATCTTTGCTGCTTTTTTCAGTTCTCTCAAAATCAATATAATATTGCAAAACACCCCGACTACAAATTGTAATCGGGGTGCAGACATATAAATTTTTAATAATCAGATATTGCAAATAAGCTCTGAGAGATCTGTGTAGAAATCAAAGAAGCCTTGACGTGAGCCGAACGCCTTTTCGTCTGCGGCATTGCAGAAATCATAGTGGTCGGCGCCGTAAATTGTCGGCATAACATACCAAACACCGGGAATTATGCTTCTCGTTTCATCATATGTAATGTGATCCTCGTCAAAAGGATAAAGTGCACTCTTAAGCGGAACAATTCCGTCGTTTGCGCCCCATGACTTATCAATATATTTTCCTCCGATGAACATATTGACCGAGGCTGAAATCAACGGAGAAGAAATCAAAAACGGCTCAAAAACATCATAATCCTTGTTGAGTTTTGTGTAGCCGAGCTTTGTGTCCTCGGTTATGCACGCTGTATATGAAAAATAATAAGCCGATTTGACTGTTTTGATCTTTTTGTTGAGCTTTTCCGCACCCTGAACGGTGAGGTCATAGCCGCAGTGATCATTTGAGAAGGCAATTTTCATGCATGCAAACGGATTTAATTTTGCTTTTTCTCCGCTTATCGGGTCTTTGGAAATTCCCCATTGGTCAAGCATAAGGTCATTTGCCGATTTTCCGGAAACACATTTTGAATGGAGCATAAATATCATAAGAAAAGCCGGAAGGTAGGTGTCGGCAACATAGTTTGAAGCCGTTGAACCGTTATGCGGGGAGGAGATGGCTGTAATTGAACGGATGCCCTTTTCATGACCGCCTTTGAAAAGCTCCGAGCAGTTTTCCGTGGCTGCTTTCATTTCCGTTTCATCACCGTAAGCAAGCAGCGAAGCCAAAAGCCGTATTGTTTCGCCGCCGAAGGAGTGACCGACAAAGTTAAGCGGACTCTCAAGATCCCATGCTTTTCCCATGGTTGCTCTGCCTGTGTAATCTCTGCCGAATCTGTCATGGCCGCATTCTTTTGAGTGTGCCGCACCGTAGTCAACAACAGTGCCGGTAAGCTGTGCATAAAGCTCGCACGCTCTGTCCCATGCGCTGCTGTAACCGCCGACTGTCGGATTGTATACTGTATAACCCTGCGCACGCAGATAAGTCATGACATTATTTTCCGGCTGAGTGCCCCAATACGGTCTGTTCTCTTCCTGCGGTGCACCGTCGCCCCAGCCGCACATTCCGTGTACATAGATGAACGGATAATCGCTTTTCTTTTCACCTTTTGCAAAGCCGACAACGGTGCAAAATGCCATAATACAAAGGCAGAGCACAAGGCTGATGAGCTTTTTAAAAAATTTGTTTTTCACAGTTTTCGCCACCTTTTAATCTTATTGATCAATTATTGACCAATAAAAAATTATCATGTTTATTAAAAAAAGTCAAGAATAAAAGTACGATTAAGAATTATGGCGAGCGTTTATTAGACATAATCAGAAAATTGTAATATCATTAAACATTTTAACCCCCAAAATCACCCAATTGAATGACTTTTATTTTTCTTCCGAAAGTCCGAGAATATAATCGGCTGAAACATTATAGAACTTACATAAAATGTCAAAATCGGCAGAATTGTGAAAGCATATCACCGTCATTTTTCACAAACTTTGCAAAAAAGGGGGTGTGACAAAAAATACAAATTTGTTATTTTTGTCACACTATTGCAAATTCAGAATTCTTATTATAAAATATAATTGATTTTTTTGGAAGGAATGATTTGAAAAATGAAGAAAAAGCTCAAACGAATTTTATCCGCCCTGCTTGTGGCAGTCATGCTGGTAGGCATTGCGCCGATGGGCGGCAATATCAAAGCTTCCGCATTAAACTCAAGCGGTCAATGCGGAGAAAACGTTTATTACACATTCGACGAATCCACCGGTCTGCTCACTGTCAGCGGTGAGGGAGAGATGTGGGGACGACGTTTTGATGGCAATTCTGAAATCAAAACAGTTGTTGTTGAAGACGGTGTAACGAGTATAGGCAATGGTACATTCTACTGTTGTACCGGCTTAACAAGCATAACGATCCCAGACAGTGTAACGAGTATAGGCAATTCTGCATTCTACTGTTGTACCGGCTTAACAAGCATAACGATCCCGGACAGCGTAACGAGTATAGGCAATTCTGCATTCTACTGTTGTACCGGCTTAACAAGCGTAACCGTAGATAGTAACAATAAAAAATATGACAGCAGAAATAATTGTAATGCAATTATAGAAACAGAATCAAACACTTTGATTACCGGTTGCAAAAATACAATTATTCCCGACGGCGTAACAAGTATAGGTGATACTGCATTCTACTATTGTACCGGCTTAACCAGCATAACAATCCCGGACAGCGTAACGAGTATAGGCAGTGGTGCATTCGAAGGTTGCACCGGTCTAACAAGCATAACGATTCCGGACAGTGTAACGAGTATAGGTGATACTGCATTCTACAAATGTACCGGCTTAACAAGCATAACAATTCCGGATAGTGTAACGAGTATAGGCGTGAGTGCATTCTACGGTTGTACCGGCTTAACAAGCATAACGATTGGTGACAGCGTAACGAGTATAGGCGATTTGGCATTCTGCGGTTGTACCGGCTTAACAAGCATAACGATCCCGGACAGCGTAACGAGTATAGGCAGGGGTGCATTCGAATATTGTAGAGGCTTAACAAGCATAACGATTCCGGACAGTGTAACGAGTATAGACGATGAGGCATTCTACAAATGTACCGGCTTAACAAGTGTAACAATAGGCAAAGGCGTAACGAGTATAGGCGATTTGGCATTCAGCGGCTGTACCGGCTTAACAAGCATAAACGTAGATAGTAACAATAAAATATATGACAGCAGAAATAATTGTAATGCAATTATAGAAACAGAATCAAACACTTTGATTTACGGTTGTAAAAGCACAGTCATTCCGGATAGTGTAACGAGTATAGGCGATGCATTCTACGGCTGTACCGGCTTAAGAAGCATAACAATCCCGGACAGTGTAACGAGTATAGGCCGGAGTGCATTCGTCAGATGCACCGGCTTAACAAGCATAACGATTGGTGACAATGTGACGAGTATAGGTGATTCTGCATTCTACAAATGTACCGGCTTAACAAGCATAACGATTCCGGACAATGTAAAGAGTATAGGCTGGAGTGCATTCGACGGATGCACCGGCTTAACAAGCATAACAATACCGGACAGCGTGACACACATAGGCGATTATGCATTTTATTACTGCAGCAGTTTGACAAGCATAGCGATTCCTGATAGCGTAACGAGTATAGGTGATTCCGCATTCAGCGGTTGTGATGCCCTTGCCGATGTATATTACTCGGGCAGTGAAAGCGAATGGAATGAAATAAGTATTGATAGCGGCAATATGTGTTTAACCAATGCAACGATACATTATACAAATCATTATGAACAAAACACATCTCCGTCAGGTGGTAAGTATAAAATCATTCTTAATGCGGGAAGCGGAAAATTTGGAGACGGAACCAATCAAAAAATATATTATTTTAACGAAGGTGATGATCTGATTGGATTTACATCATTCGTTGAAACACCTTCAAAATCCGGATTAAAGTTCAACGTATGGTGCGAAGACTATGGTGCGAATGTTTTTTATATTTTACCATTTTCAATGCCTGCCAATGATATTGTCCTGCTTGCAACATGGACTGTTGAAGGTGTGTTTCAGGATTATACGACCGCGGTTGTCCCGAACGGAAACAAGACCTGTGTATCCGATGTTACCATTGACGGAAAATCGTATTCGTTATCCGGAGACTATTCTTTGTCTTTTTCCGAGGCGGATAATCTTGTTGGTTCAAAAGTGACCGCATTCTTTAAAAACGATAAAATATGTTTCATTGAAAAGTATCAAAAACCGATTCCGCATTCGTCAACATATAAAACCACATACACGGAATACGGTCAGGTGAAATATGAAACGGAGGAAGAGTATAAGGTTTTGGAGTCGGCAAATAATTTTGTCGAAAAAATGAATGAGTATTTTAACTCTTTCGGAGCTTATTTAGGCGATGCTAAGGTGATTGATTACAAACAGTTGGCTAAAGACCTGAAGAAAAACGATCCGGGTTATTTTGGGGTCGCCGATATTTCGTCAGGTGCGGAGGATGCGTTGTATTATGCATTAGCTAAATTTATTGTTGAGGTCTCGGATAATAATAAATTGTATTTGAAAATCAAACCAAGTGCGTCTGTGACACAAAATGCAATCAATATTACAAATTCGATAAACAATTCCATTAACTATGAGCAGTTTGAGTGTTATTACAATGATTATGAGATAAGCTTTAATGTTTTGACTTTCAATTCTGCATTTACCGGTGACTTTTCGGTTGTGAAAGATAAAGGAAAAAACAGCGAAGAAAAATATACCGGTGCGATAAACTCATCAATCGACAGAACACAAAGAGCCATGACGGATTACCTTAATAATCTCGGAGATTTGGTAGAAGATGAATGTAAAATGGCGATATGCTCATTGTACAACGAGTTTATGAACTTGACCGGACTGGCACAAGCAAAAGATGAAGCGTTAAACAGATTCTTCGGCAATATAAGCGAAAAATTTGTAAAGAAATTCGGCGATGTTTATAAAGCTTTTATCGCAATAAAAACCGGATATAATGTTTTATCAAAGCTTAGAGCATTCAATGATATAAATCTCTTTCTTGCATATAATGATAATGCAACAAATATTTACAACACAATAAAAAATCTTGATTTTTCTGAAAAGGGTATTAAAGACAGGGCAACAAAGAAAGCAATTTCAGCTCTTGAAGCCGCACGGAAGGATTTGTTAGACCGGCTCTATAATTACATATACCATTCAAATTCAGGCGATCCGGATAATCGTTCTTTCGTAGAAAAGACCGGCGATTGGCTTAAGGGAGCTTGGAATAAGGTCATGGTTGCCTGCCCGGTAGAATTTGAGATATATGACGAGAATAATAATCTTATCGGATATGTCGACTCAAGCTCTGCTCACGATGAATACATTTATTTCAATAATGATATTCTTATTGAAGTAAAAGATGATGTAAAATATATTTATTATCCGTCGGATATGAAAATAAGTATTAAAATGACAGCTTATGAAGACGGAAAAATGGATTTTTCGATTGAGCAGTTTATGGATGGGACTGCAACGGGTAAAGTCGTTTATAATGACATCCCGCTTTCAAATGAAGAATCATATAATCAAGTTCTTTCAAAAAATATGAACCTGCAAAGCATGGCTTCTGAAGATTCGACAATATCATCTGAATTTAATACAGAAGGAACGTACTATGATGTTAAAGACAGCAATGCAAATATCAGGGTAAATTGCGTTGCTTCAGACGGGGGAAAGGTTATATATTATGAACAGTCTCCGATAGGAACGGTAGTAAACATCTATGCTCTCCCTGAGGAAGGGTATCGTTTTGACGGTTGGATTTGTGATGATGTATGCGTGTCAAAAGACAGCTGTTACAGCTTTGTTGCAAAAAATAATGTCAGCTTTGTTGCAAAATTCAGCAAAATAACTTCTGAACATAGCCATTCGTTCTCTGATAGTTGGAAATCAGACTCGAATAATCATTGGAAAGAATGTAGCTGTGGCGAAAAGGCTGATGTTGCAACTCATGTTGAAGGAGAGTGGAAAATAACCCAACCTGCAACAGTATCATCGGCAGGAACAAAAGTTCTTTGTTGTTCAATCTGCGGTGCAGTAATCAGGACAGAGGTTATTCCGAAACTCGACCCACCGAATGGCAATATTAAGAGCGTATCAATCAATGATATCTCCCTCAACTACAAGAAGTCGGCGACAATCAAGCCGACAATCAAGGCGGATGAGGGTGCAAAGTATACGGTGAAGTATTCATCATCGAATACAAAGGTTGCAACGGTTGACGAAAACGGCAAGGTCTATGCCGCAAAGAGGGGCAGTGCAACAATCACCTGCACCGTAACCGATTCCAACGGCAACACCGTTCATGACACCTGCAAGGTAACGGTCAAATACTCTTTCGGTCAGTGGTTGATTAAAATCCTCCTTTTCGGCTGGATTTGGTATTAAATTATATAAGCTCCTCCGCTCGGGGGGAGCTTTTGCTTTAAGTTAGAATAAAATTTCAAAAGTGCGAGTGGTCATCGCACCCTACGATGATGTGCAAGAATCGAACAATTCGTAGGGGTCGATGCCCACATCGACCCAGGGCCAGAAGAAAACTTAGACGGAATCAGTAGATGAGAGATCTTTTGACTCAAAGAAATAATACTAACCGTTCAAAGTGAAATTAAATCACTGTACAAGTTTCAAGCACAAAGCGAATTAAACTCACTTAATTAAAACGAGCAAAAACAGTGAACGTCCCTTTAGGAGAGCTGTCAGTGAAACCGACTAAGGGGTTTTGTAAAAAACTTTATAAAGCTTCATTGCAGGCATGACTTCTAATTCTGTGAATAAACCACACCAAAAATCCCCCGACTACGGATGTAATCGGGGGAGACAGCTATATATTTTTTATTTTTCAGCGGCGGATTCGATTGCTTTGCGAATTTCGTCCGCACCCTCGCCGTTGGAGGCTGAGAACGGAATGATTTTCACATCGCCGAACTCCGCAAGCTCCGTGTGGATATCCTCCATACGCTTGGTACGCTCGGTCTTGTTGAGCTTGTCGCTTTTTGTCATAACGACGATGAAATCATAGCCTGCCGACTGCATGAAACGCATCATATCAAGGTCGTCCTTTGTCACCGGATGACGCATATCAGTCAGCTGAACGACAAGGCGAATGTTTCTGTCGGAGGTGAAGTAGCCCTCCATGAGGTCAGCCCAACGCTTTTTCTCGTTGAAATTGACCTTTGCGTAGCCGTAGCCGGGCAGGTCAACCAGCTTTATTCCGTCGCAGTCGAAGAAGTTGACCGTGACCGTTTTGCCCGGAACGGAGCTAACTCTCGCAAGATTTTTCCTGTTAAGAATCTTATTGAGCATGGACGATTTGCCGACATTTGAACGTCCCGCAAACGCAATCTCGATATGCTCGCTTGCAGGGAGCTGCTGAGCTGTGCCGTATGAAGCCTCATATTTTACTTTGTCAAATCTCATTTGTTTATCCTCAGATTCGCATTGCCGTGTAGCCGGAATCTTTCTTCGCTACTGCGGCAATGCTTTTTCTTTCTTTTTCTTCCTTAGTGGTCACAAGTGCAATCTCAAAAACCTCGTCCAATTCGGTGACGGGAACGAATTTCAATGCCGCCCTGACCTTTTCATCAATTTCGCTGAGGTCGGGAACGTTCTTCTGAGGAATGATAACCGTCTTGATTCCCATTCTGTAAGCCGCCATTGTTTTTTCACGCAAGCCGCCGATCGGGAGAACACGTCCTCTCAACGAAATTTCACCGGTCATGGCTACAAACTGATTAACAGGGGTATTCGTGAGAGCCGAGAGCAAAGCCGTTGCCATTGTAACGCCTGCCGACGGGCCGTCCTTCGGAACCGCACCCTCGGGAACATGGATATGAATGTCCTTTTCTTTATAAAAATTATGATTAACGCCGTATTTGTCGGCCTTGCTTCGGATAAAGCTGACCGCCGCCATTGCCGATTCCTTCATAACGTCGCCGAGTGAGCCTGTCAGCTCAACCTTGCCCGTTCCGTCGAAAACAGCTGCCTCAACCTGAAGCATTTCGCCTCCTACGCTCGTCCATGCAAGTCCGTTTACGACGCCAATTTCAGCTTCCTTATCTACCGAGAGCGGAAGATATTTTTTGGGGCCAAGCAGTTTTTCAAGGTTGGCTTCCTTAACGGTGAGCGATTTTGATTCGCCGCCGACAATCTCCGCCGCCGCCTTTCTGCAAAGTGCGGCGATTTTCTGTTCAAGCTTTCTTACGCCGGCTTCACGGGTATAGCCGTCAATCAGCGCATAAAGTGCCTTGTCGTTTATCTTGAACGTTCTGCCGTTGAGTCCGTGCAGCTTCGCTTGTTTTGGAATAAGATGCTTCTTGGCAATGTTGAATTTTTCTTCGTTAGTGTAACCGGGCAGCTCGATAATCTCCATTCTGTCAAGCAGGGGAGCAGGGATAGTTGAAGCGTCGTTCGCCGTTGTGATAAACATAACCTTGCTCAGGTCGAATTCAAGCTCAATATAGCGGTCAACAAACGTGCTGTTCTGCTCGCCGTCAAGTGCTTCAAGCAGTGCCGACGAAGGATCGCCCTTGTAGTCAGAGCCGAGCTTGTCGATTTCGTCAAGCAAAATGATAGGATTCTGCGTGCCGGCCTGCTTAACTGCATTTATAATTCTGCCCGGCATTGCACCGATATAGGTTTTTCTGTGTCCTCGGATTTCAGCCTCGTCGCTTGTGCCGCCGAGCGAAATTCTCGCAAAGCTTCTGCCCATCGCCGTTGCAATACTCTTTGCAATCGAGGTTTTACCGACACCCGGAGGGCCTACGAGGCAAAGCGTCTGACCGTAACAGCCGTCCGAAAGCGAACGCACGGCAAGAGCTTCGATAATTCTTTCCTTGACCTTGTCAAGACCGTAATGATCGCGGTCGAGCACCTTTCTCGCATGAGCAAGGTCAAGCTTGTCCGTTGAATATTTATGCCAAGGAAGCTCAAGGCAGGTCTCGAGATAAACTCTGATAACCGTCGCTTCGGGTGACGTTGAGGACATTTTTTCAAGCCTTGCACATTCTTTGAGAAGTTTCTTCTCGGACTTTTCGCCAAGTCCGAGTGCAATGATTTTCTCTCTGAATTCGTCACATTCGGCCTGCGGAGAAAGTCCGTCATTCAGCTCCTCGGAAATAATCTTCATCTGCTCATGCAGATAATATTCACGCTGACCCTTGTCGATATTCTCCTGAACCTTTTGATTGATCTCGTTTTCGAGCTTCATCAGGTCGCCCTCGTTGGCAAGCAGACAACAGACCTTTTCAAGCCGCTTGAGAGGATTGAATTCGTTGAGAATTTGCTGACGTTTCTTGTATTCGAGCATGATGTTTGAACCGATATAGTCGGCCAGTTCGCCCGGATCGTTCTTTTCAAGTACGTCGAGAATTATCTCGGCCGGCATCTGCGGAACAACCTCGGCGTAATCCTCAAAATAGTCCTTTGTCTGACGAACAAGAGCGGTTGCATAGTCCTTGTCGTCGGATTTAACGCTGATTTCACGGCGGATTTTAACGTCCGTAATCAGATATGGTTCGCACTGGAGCATATCAACCATAGTTGCTCTTGAGATTCCGTCAACTGAAACGCGAACAGTGTCACTGTTCGGCAGGCGCAGGATATGACTGATTTTTGCAATAGTGCCTATTTTATAAAGCTTATCAAAGTCGGGCTCATCGTCTCTGACGTCCTTTTGGGCGACGAGAAAAATCTGCTGATCATCCGCCATGGCGGCCTTGATAGCCTGTAATGAACGGGTTCTTCCGACGTCAAAGGTTATCCCCATACCCGGGAAAACAACCAAGCCCCTGAGAGCGACGGTCGGCATGACCCTGTATTCCGATGCTTTATTCAAAAAATCAACTCCGATATTTCGTGTATATGCTGACATTATACATTAAAAAGAGAACTTTTTCAACCTAAAAACTTTACCAAAGCTGTTGAAAAATAGTGTTTTGAATGATAAAATTAGATATATTATTTTTTCGGAGCGATTTATGGAAAGACATCAGCTAATTGAACGCAGCATTATTAAAAAATACAGAAAATCAATATGGAATAATTTTGTCGGAGCGATAAAGGATTACAAACTGATTGAGCCCGATGACAAAATTGCCGTCTGCATTTCCGGCGGTAAGGATTCTATGCTCCTTGCCAAGTGTATGCAGCATTTGCAGAAATACAGCGACTTTCATTTTGATGTTGAATACATTGTCATGGATCCGGGTTACGTCGGCAACAACAGGGCAAAAATAATTGAAAATGCCGCAATTATGGATATTCCGATAAGGATTTACGATTCGCCGATTTTTGAAACGGTCTATGCCGCAGAGGGCGGTTCACCGTGTTATCTTTGCGCCCGAATGAGGAGGGGATACCTCTATAAATTTGCGCAGGATCTCGGTTGCAACAAAATTGCACTCGGTCATCATTTTGACGACGCTATCGAAACAACGCTGATGAGTATGCTCTACGGTGCGGAGATAAAAACGATGATGCCGAAGCTCAAAAGTACGAATTACGAAGGTATGGAGCTTATCCGACCGCTTTATATGGTCAGAGAAAAGGATATAATCTCATGGGCGAGATACAACGAGCTTGAATTTATCCGCTGTGCCTGCAAGGTTACCCGGGCGAATGAGGAGGCCGATAACGGCTCCAAACGCCAGGAGGTCAAAATGCTCATTAAAAAGCTCAAGGAGGAGAACGACAACGTGGATATGAACATTTTCAAGAGTGTTCACAATGTCAACCTTGCAACGATAATCGGTTACCGTGACTGCGACGGCGGCGAGCTTCATTCATTCACGGAAAGCTATGATAAGTGAGGTATGTCTATGATTTTTATTGAATATCCTAAATGCTCAACCTGTCAAAAGGCGAAGAAGTGGCTCGGAGATCATAACATTGATTATGTTGACAGACATATTAAAGAGGAAAATCCAACCGCCGATGAGCTTAAGGCGTGGGTCAAGGCAAGCGGTATTGAGATTAAAAAGCTGTTTAACACAAGCGGCATGCTCTACAAGTCGCTGAATCTTAAAGAGAAGCTTCTGAACATGACCGACGAGGAGAAAATTGACCTGCTCGCAACGGACGGAATGCTGGTAAAAAGACCGCTTATCATTGACGGCAACACCGTCCTGATCGGCTTCCGTGAGGCAGAATGGAAGAAACATTTTGATATAGAGTGAAAATTTTGAAAAAACACTTGATTTTCACTTTACGTTCGGGTATAATATTAAAGCTATGTAGGAGCATGATTTCTAATCGTGTAACATCAATTAAATAGTGGAAAAGAATTTGGAGAGTTGTCCGAGCTGGCCGAAGGAGCACG
>ULNB01042961.1_pt1 | contig 48490 bp, 29 predicted proteins | sample 1951811 | NCBI WGS metagenome assembly ULNB01 (sample SAMEA4835566, study PRJEB28245) | human gut metagenome | biome: gut microbiome; material: fecal sample | place: Denmark | collected 2008
TTTTCTGGCTTGACAGACTTGTAGCCATCAATATACGGCTTGTTCTTAGTGACAACGGCAAAAGCCTGCCTGACTAGCTTGTTGGCAACAGCCACGACAGCCACTTTGCCAGGCTTACCGTTAGACCGCAGGCGATCGAAACAGGCCTTGCACTCTTTGTTACAACGAAGAGATGAGAAGGCGGCCACATAAAGCTGGCTCCTTAGATAAGAATCGCCATTGTGGTTAATTCGACCTTTGACATTGACTGAAGTACCGGATTGCTGATATGTCGGCGACAAGCCCAAATAGCGGGTGAGTTGCTTGGCATTATCAAAGTAAGTAAAGCCGCCAGTAGCAACGATGAGTGCAGTAGCAAGAGTAACGCCTATTCCCTTGATGGAAGTGAGGAGGCTCATCTGCTTCTTGTATTCTATGTTGGCTAGAGATGCCAGTTCTTCCTCCATTTGCTTGATTTGCTTCTGTAGGAACTTGATGGTCTTCTCCAGGACCTTCTTGCTGATGGAGTCGACAAAAGGCAGAGCCTCCATTGACTCTTGAAGGTTGGTGTTGGCAACAAGCTGCTTTTTAAGCTGACGAAGCACGGTCCTCTTCTGTTTAAGCAGCATTAGAGAATCGCTACGCATCTTGAATGGCTTGGGCTGCATCCTCTCTCCATATAGGGCAATGAGTTTTGCGTCTATTTCATCAGTCTTGACAACTGAGAGCATGACGCGGGCAAAGTTCTTGATCTTAAGTGGATTCTCCATACTTACCGTTATGTTCGCTTTGTCCAAAAGATAGAGAAGCAGCATACTGTAATTGCCAGTCGCCTCCATAACACAATGTGCTTCTGAAGGAAGAGTCTGGATAAACTTGTGGATACCTGAAGCGGTATTGGCATAAGTCTTTGTCTTACTGTCCTTGGCAGAAGAATAAGCGACCACGAAAGTCGCCTTACTGACATCAATTCCTATGTAAGTCATAGTCAATATTAATTTTAAAATAACAACATCGAACATCGTGAGCCATCATTGCAAATGCGGGGTCAAAGCCCAATGAACTATCCGGTTTCTGATGTAAGGAAGTGTGGGGGCAGAACATAGTTCACAGTCTAAATGACTAATGAAAATTCGGTCTTATTCCACACTTGATGTTGAAACTTTATGCAAATATACTAAAAAAAAGAAGATACAATGAATAAAAATATAATTTATTTCTGTTTCCTTATATTAGTAAGCTCCTGTATGAATAATGACTTTATGGATGTATATCCAAAGGATCAACAAACAGAGACTACTGCTTTTAAGACTTATGATAATTTTAAGACTTATTCTTGGGGGTTATATAATGTTTTTTTTGGATATGCTTCGGATTCGCGTCAAACAGATTCCATTTTTATAGGAGATTACGAAGCAGACAATATGATAAAAGGTCCTTATGGGAATGAAGGAAAATGGGCTTATGGGAAAGCAAAAGCTGAGTCGGAGAGTGCAGATTGGGACTATAAATATATTCGTAATGTCAATTTAATGCTTGGGAATATAGATAAGTCTTCAATGACAGATCATGACAAAGACCATTGGAAGAGTGTTGGTCTGTTCTTTCGCTCTTACAAATATTTCCAGATGTTGTCTAAGTTTGGAGCTATTCCATGGGTGGACAGAGTGTTGTCAGATGACGATGAGGCTTTGTATGAGCCTCGTACTTCACGTGATACAGTGGCTGATAATATTCTTGCAGACCTAAAGTGGGCAGAAGATCATATAAAGGCATCGGGTGATGGTAATAATACGATTAATCAATCTGTAGTTCGAGCGTTGATATCCCGTTTTTGTCTTTTTGAAGGTACATGGCGTAAATATCATGGACTTTCTAATGCTGACAAATATTTAACAGAGGTAGTGCGCGTAGGACCATTATTAATGAAACAATATCCAACAATCATGAGCAATTATGATGAGGTCTTCAATTCTGAAGATTTATCTGGTCAACCTGGTATTATATTATATAAGGCATACGAGACCAATCAACTCTGCCATGGGTTAACACGCATGGTGAGAACTGCAGAATCTAATATTGAAGCAACGAAAGATGCTGTTGACTGTTATCTTTGCACCGATGGTCGCCCTTTTACTGGTAATGACAAAGATATTTATGGGCAATTTCGTAATCGGGATCACCGTTTATATCTCACTATATGCCCGCCTTATAAAGTAAATGTTTCATCTAATAAAATTGACTGGAGTTATACAGATAATCCCCGTGATCGAGAATATATAGATCTGATGACTTCAATATCTAAAGAGACATATCATCGCTTGCCTACTTCCAATTTCAAAGGTTTTGTCTGCAGTATACAGCCACACTTTAAAAATAATAATTTGGGGCAGGCATGGAATGCCTCCCAAATGGGATTTTGGGTATGGAAGTATTATAATACGCACACAGATGCCATCAATGCTAAAGGAGTCTGCACGACAGATGCCCCATTGTTCCGTATCGAAGAAGTTCTGCTTGACTATGCTGAAGCAATGTACGAAAAGGGGAAATTTAATCAATCAGTGGCAGATCAGACTATTAACGTATTGCGTAAACGTGCTGCTGTAGCTGATATGATAGTGAAAGATATCGATGAGTCGTTTGATCCTAATCGTGATTTAGATGTTGATCCTATTCTTTGGGAAATTCGCCGTGAAAGAAGGGTAGAATTCATGGGCGAGGGGCGTCGCCTTGATGATTTAAGGAGATGGGCTAAGGGACACTATGTTGACAAGCAGCCTGTAGGGGCGTATGTTAATGACGCTCTTAAAAATAAAGTAAAGGTGACAGGAGGTACAAATGACAATTCTGGATATGTCTATTATTTTGCACAGCCAGTAGGTTGGCAAGAACATTATTATCTTTATCCACTGCCACTCAAGCAGATTGCGTTAAACAAAAATCTTAAGCAGAATCCGGGATGGTAATTATAACCGCACATGAATAAATATTTGTATTTTCCTGTTTTTGCTATGACCGTAGGATCCATGGATCCTACGGTCATGTATGCAAAAAAAATGGTTAAGCGCATGAATGTGCTTTTTGTAATGGCTGATGATCTCCGTCCAGAAATGGGATGTTATGGAGTAAATGATATTCATACTCCCAATTTTGACAGATTTGCATCACAGTCAATGGTTTTTCTTAATGCTTATTGCAATGCTCCTGTTAGTGGAGCATCAAGAGCAAGTCTTCTCACAGGAATGTATCCTAATTATCCTACTCGTTTCGTTAATTATACTTGTAGGGCATGCGTGGATGCACCAGAAGCTATTCCTTTGTCAGGGTGGTTGACAACTCATGGCTATTATACGGTTTCTAATGGAAAGATAATGCATCATATTGATGACCATGCCGATTCATGGAGTGAAAAACCATGGAGGTATCATCCTGACGGATATGATGTTTATTGGGCTCAGTATAATAAGTGGGAGTTATGGCTGAATTCTGAATCTGGGAAATTTATCAATCCTAAGACGATGCGTGGACCATTCTGTGAAAGTGCAGATGTTCCTGATAGTGCCTATGATGATGGACATGTCTTGAAGAAAACGATCCAAGATCTGAAAAGATTGAAAGATTCCCAAAAGCCTTTTTTCCTTGCTTGCGGCTTCTGGAAACCGCATCTTCCTTTCTGTGCTCCAAAGAAATATTGGGATATGTATCCTTCTATATCAATAGCATCTAATAGATTCCGTCCTTCGGATTTGCCAGATGAAGTACAGAATTCAAGCGAAATTTATGCCTATGCAAGAGTTTCTTCTCCCACTGATGAGGAGTTCTTGAGACAAGTTAAAACCGGCTATTATGCATGCGTAAGCTATATAGATCACTTGTTTGGAGTCTTAATGGATACATTAGATGAGCTGAACCTATCTAATAATACGATTGTCGTTTTGTTAGGGGATCATGGTTGGGATCTTGGAGAGCATCAGTTTGTTGGGAAGCACAACCTTTTTAATATAACGACTCGTGTTCCTTTGATCGTTCGTGTTCCAGGATTAAAGGCGGGACGCTCTTATTCAATGGTTGAGCTCGTTGATATTTATCCTTCTCTTTGTGAATTATGTGGGATAAGAGAGCCGGAGAATCAGTTAGATGGAAAAAGTTTTGTTCCTATCTTGAAGAATCCGCGAAAGAAGGTTAAGAATAATGTTTATGTACAATGGCAAGGAGGGGATGATTTGCTAAATTCTCGGTTTAATTTTGCATGGTGGGAGAAGAGCTCGCATATGATGCTATTTGATCATCAAATAGACCCACAAGAAAATAAGAACCGCTCAGATGATAGCCAATATTTTTCTATAAAAGATAAGTTATTTAAACGATTAAAGAACATTAAAAAATATGCATTCAGAAAGCATTAATCTGCATTATAATTGGTGCCTCAATAGATGATCATCCCCAATGTTCCTGCATGATGACGTAAATACTTTGTTGTACTGATTTCCTTTCAACGGAAAACAGTACAACTTTGTCTTTATAATATTGAATATTCTCTCTAATTGGCAGAGTTAAGCTTGGATTTTCTTGGGTGAGAATATGTGTGAGGACGAACATAAGTTCCTTCTTCCTTAAAGTCCTTGTATCAGAAGTTCTAATCATCTCCGCATGACAACATTATTTGCCATGTTTTCGTTCCTTTCAAGGATTTTCCTTACTTTTGCAAGGGACATACTGTTTCGTCCTACAACATAAAATGTGAAATATGACATTCAAAGACTTATCTAACACTCGATTCTCCGTGCGTAAGTACACGGACGAGCCTGTCAGCAAGGCTGACATAGACTATATCATGGAATGCGTGCGGATGGCACCTTCGGCGTGCAACCGTCAGCCGTGGAAGTTCCTGCTCATCACCTCTGATGAGGCAAAGGAGAATATACGGAAATGTTACGACCGCCCGTGGTTTGCGTCCGCTCCAATGTATGTGCTGTGCATGAAAGAAGTGAATGGCGGATGGGTGCGCCCGGATGACGGTAAGTCTCATGGTGACATCGATCTGGGCATTGCAGTGGAGCATCTCTGTCTCGCAGCGGCAGAGCGTGGTCTCGGTACTTGCTGGGTGTGCAACTACAATGTCGAAGTTGTCAGCCGTCTTTTCCCTGTTGATGGCTTCGAGGCTGTGGCGATCATACCCCTTGGGCACATCGCGGACGACTGTCCCCATGCAGGGAAAAAGCGTAAAGAGATGGACGAGATCGTTGAAAGTATTTAAACAGGGACGGTGCTGCCTTGGTGGTGTCGTCCCCAAGATCGGCAAGGGTGGTCATGCCGTTACTGCTGGGTATGCCACCCCACGTCCTAATGTGCACCAAATAAATTCACCTTTGGTAGGATAACAACGCCTGACCTAGCCCGTTGATAGAATGCAGTTGAAGCTGCAAAAGAGGTAGTTCAAATAGCACTTAAGAATGGATATCGTCTTTTTAATTAACCTTAGGGTATTAATCTTAAGATAAGGGGCAACCAATATGCTAAAGGAGTAGATGTGGGGAATTAAACGGGTCGTAATCCCTGTTGTACTTGTGCCTGACTTGATGTCTAATAGTTTATTTTGCCATCAGGACATTAAAAACTTTGCAGGGATCATCTGCCATACAATAATTTTTTGTATCTTTGTGGTCAAAGAGCATGTGGCGTTTCTTAGTTCTCTTACTATAAAAATATGAGAAATATTGCTAATCTACGAATTGTCATATAGGTATAATTTCGTCGAACTTACGTTAATTTAAAAGTATATCATCTAATGAAAGCAAAATTAGAACGACTAAAGATTTTAGACAAGGGTCGGTACACTCCTTTCGCACGACATCCGAAAGAAATCATCTTGGCCTTATTGACCTGTTTGTTCTTACCGGTTCATGCAGATTCTCTCCGTTCTCCGAACGGAAGGATTATTGCTACGATCTCTGGTGGGAAAGATATACCGTGGTTCAATATCAGTTATAAAGATAAAAATACCACTCACGTTGTTGACATTGAGACGTCTGGTATCTTGACCAGTACTGGCATGGGGGATAACCTTCGCATTACCAGCATAAGCCGGGCACGTCGTATCAACACGAGTTACGATATGCCTACTGGCAAACGAAGTCATTGCACAAATCGTGCTAATGCTTACGATATCACGATGGTTGGTGACAGTCGCGATACAGTCAAGCTCGAGTTGCGCCTCTATGATGATGGCATCGCTTTCCGCTATGCTTACCACGACCTCAGCCCCTGTCGTGTTATCGGAGAAGCTACGACATACCATATTACAGAGGGACGTAAGCGCTGGATGCAGCAGTGGACTGACTCATATGAGGGCTTTTTTCCGCTCACCACAACGGGAATCCACAAGGACCGACATTGGAACTATCCTGCCCTCATTGAGGCCGGTCCCGACGTTTATGCTCTTATTACGGAGTCAGGCATAGAACGTTTCCATAGTGCCTCTACGCTGCGTAATGACAGCGTAGCTACTGACTATCGTGTTACTCCCGCCACGAATACGATGATGCAGCAAGGAGACTGGCATAGTCCTTGGCGTGTTGTTATCATCGGGACGCTGGGCGAGTTGACGGCTTCCACACTTGTCAATGATGTAGCCTTGCCCGCTGCCATAGACGTAAGCAGATGGGTCAGGGCAGGCACCTGCTCGTGGCCATATTGGGCTTACAATCATGGTAGTAAGGACTATCAGATCGTGAAGAAATACATAGACATGGCATCCGATTACCACATGCCTTATATTCTCATCGACTGGGAATGGGATCAAATGAGTAATGGAGGTAACTTCACGGATGCTATAGAATATGCTCGAAAAAAAGGCGTGAAAGTATGGCTGTGGTATAATTCTTCCACTGGATGGCTTGAGCCAACTCCCCTTTACCGTCTCAACAAACCAGAAGACCGTGAGCGTGAAATGGAAATGCTTGAGAAAATGGGGGTGGCAGGCATTAAGGTCGATTTCTTCAAGCCTGACGAGCAAGAAGCTATGGCATATCAGATAGACATCCTAAGGAGTGCCGCACGTCATCACCTCATGGTTGACCTGCATGGCACGACATTGCCGCGAGGATGGGCGCGTACCTATCCGAATCTTATGACAACGGAAGCTGTTTATGGAGCAGAGTGGTATAACAACAAGGCGACGCTTACAGCGCGCGCTGCCTGTCACAATGCTACGTTGCCTTTCACCCGTAACATTGTTGGATCGATGGATTATACTCCTTGTGCTTTTTCTGATTCGCAGCACCCACACATTACGTCTAATGGTCACGAACTTGCACTGCCCATTGTGTTCGAATCAGGTCTAATGAGCTTAGCCGACAAACCTGAGTCTTATCATGCCCAGCCTACTGAAGTTCAGCATGTACTGGCTTCTCTCCCTGCTTCGTGGGATGATACGCGACTCCTCGCAGGCAAACCTGGTGAGTATGCCGTTATCGCCAGAAGGAAGGGAGATCAGTGGTACATTGGTGGCATTAATGGACGCGATAGCACTACCATGGTAAGTCTCGATTGGGCACAGTTGCACCTCTCGCCAAAGACTCCCCTCACCTTCATTACTGACGGTGAGGAAGAACGTTCCTGGTACATTACAACCACGATGGCACACAGACTACCTCCCACCATAACGATGAAAGCGCGTGGAGGATTTGTGGTCTCTCCTCTTAAAATGGATAAGTGAACTCTACTATAAAATTACAAAGTTCGCTATCTTATATTAAATCGCACCTTTGAGGCATGGTCTGGGCATAGCGATGGGGCATCTCTATCTCGTAGCTGTAGGGCGTGGTCCTGGCACTTGCTGGGTATGCAACTATCATGTAGAATGAGATACTGCGTAGCTTTAAATTTTCTCAAAAATAATGGGAAAAGGAATAAGTACTTTTTTACATTGGGTTGTTAATAGGTTAGTAAACATGAAAAAGTGTCTAATTTAATTAATACCAATATGGGGAAACATATCAAATTTAAAGCTCGATTCGTAAAGGCAATGCTTGCCTTATGCTTGTTGTCTCTTCCTGTTGAGATGACATTCGCTCAGCTTAATTTAACAACTCCAAAAGGGAAATTGGAGAATGTGGTCGGCCAAATCAAGAAGAAGACGAAGTATCGGTTCTTCTATAACGATGAATTGGCTAAGGTTCAAGTAAACGCTGTCCAGGTAAAGGACGCGTCCATTCGTACGATCCTTGACCGTCTGCTTGCAGGCACGAACATCACGTATCGTATAGCCGGTCAGGTTATTTATCTGTCCAAGTCGGCGTCTACCTCTTCTCAGTCGGAGGGAACACAACAAAGAGGGACGGCAACGGGCAAGAAGCGGAGTTGCTCGGGAACGGTGGTTGATGCCAAGGGCGAGCCGATCATTGGCGCGACGATCAAGCGTCCGGGTGCCAGTACCGGTACCATCACGGACGTAGACGGCCATTTCACGATCGACGTGCCAGAGGGCAGCACCTTGCAGATCTCTTATATCGGCTATGAGGATCGTGAGGTCAAGGCTTCTGAGAACATGAGCATTACGTTGAAGAGTGATGTGGAAGACCTGAATGAGGTAGTTGTGATTGGTTATGGAACACAAAAGAAGAGTGACCTGACAGGTGCTGTGGTTTCCGTTAGTGAAGGTAATTTTACGGAGGGCGTTACGACGAATGCATTCCAGATGATTAATGGTAAGGCTGCTGGCGTTAATATCAGTCAGACGAACTCAGCCCCAGGTTCTTCTACGAAAATACAGATTCGTGGTGCAGGTTCAATCAATAGCAGCAATAGCGCATTGGTTGTTGTCGATGGGCTTCCTGGAGTAGATCCTTCTTCCATAAACTCGAATGATATTAAATCCATTGAAGTGTTGAAAGATGCTTCTGCTGCAGCTATCTATGGTACTCGTGCGGCCAATGGTGTCGTATTGATTACGACGAAAAGTGGCGCAAAAGGAAGGCTAACTGTTAAGTTTGGCGCAGAAATGGGATTGCAATCCGTAGAAAAGAAATTAGATGTTCTCAATGCGAAGCAGTATATGGAGACTTTGAATGCCATTCGTCTCGAGTCAGGGAATGCTGATGGCACGATGTTTACGCAAGACCAGATAAATGCTGCTGGTGAGGGCACAAATTGGCAGGAAGAGGTCTTCCGTAATGGAGCTCCTGTACAGACGTATAGAATAGGATTTTCTGGCGGAGGCGACAAACATACTTTCTATGTAGGCTTAGGCTTGATGGATCAAAAAGGTATCGTAAAGAGGTCAGGTCTAAAGAAGTATAACGTAAGGGCTAATATTAATTTAGAGCCGACAAGCTTCTTGCGCTTTAAGTTCAATATGAACTTTACGCGCAATGATGTGAATGCGATTTATAACAATTCAGATGGGGTAAATGAGAATGCTGGCGTTATTAACTCTGCTGTTCAATTTGATCCGACTCTTCCCAAGGATAGAGACTCTTCAACAGGTCGTTATTATACCAACTCTTATATTTCTTTGGATAATCCATTGGCTTTGTTAAATGGGATAGACCAAGATAACCATACGAATAACTTCTATGGGACGTTTGTTACTGAGTTGGAGCCCATCAAAGATTTGGTGTTTACAGCTCGAGTAGGAACGACTTTAGATTCTTATATGAACAATTATTACCGTACACGAGAAACAATCAATGGCCTATCTGCAGGTGGCGTAGGATCCAAGACGAGTGGAGATAATACTCAGTGGTTGTTGGAATTCTTGGCAAATTATAAGAAATCATTTAATCATGTTCATGATTTTTCGATTTTATTAGGTGCTACTTATGAGCAATTCCTGGAACAGTATGTTTATGGGAAGGGACAAGGCTTTTTATCTGATGTCCTTCTGTATAATAGCTTGCAAAGTGGTGATACTGTTAATGGTGATGATGTGTCTTCAAATAAGAGTCGTAACAGATTGAATGGCTTCCTTGGACGTTTCAATTATAACTACAAGGAAAGGTATCTGTTGACTGCATCTTTCCGTTATGATGGGACATCAAGGTTTTCTGACCAGCATAAATATGCATTCTTCCCATCCTTGGCTTTAGCATGGCGTATTACGGAAGAGCCCTTTATGAAGAAGTTTCCAAGTTTAAGCCAACTGAAACTTAGGGTTGGATACGGACAGTTAGGTAATCAAGGCATTAGCAACTATCAAACATTAAAGACCTTAGTGTCAGGAGGGTCCGCTGTGTTTGGCAATACCTTGGAGCAAGGAGTCGTGCTTGCCAGATTGCAGAATACGAATCTGAAATGGGAGACAACTGAAGAATCTAATATTGGTATCGATTTTGGGTTCCTTAATAATAGGATCTCTGGTACGATTGACTTGTATAGCCGAGATACAAAAAATCAGCTTTTCAATAAGCCTCTGCCGTCTTCAATAGGCTTCTCATCCATTAAAGTAAATGCTGGCAAGGTAAGAAACTCTGGTGTTGATTTTACATTGAATACGGTGAATATTGAAAATCCGCATTTCCATTGGGACACAAGTCTGAATTTCTCTTATTTGAAGAATAAAGTGATTGACCTTCCTGACTACATGCCACAATTGATAACAGGATACATTGCTTCTTTTGTGTCTAATTATAACATCACGAGGGTGGGCGATCCTATTTATTCTTTCTATGGTTACAAGGTGGATGGAGTGTTCCAGACAAACGATGATATCGCTCATTCTGCTCAACCTAATGCTAAGCCAGGGTACTTGAAGTTCCATGACGAGAATGGAGATGGACATATATCTCCTGAAGATAAAGTGATTTTAGGAAAGCCTTTCCCTGATATAACATTTGGACTGACGAATACTTTAAGATACAAAGGCTTGACCTTAAGTGTCTTCTTGCAAGGCGTTTCCGGCATTAGTACATTGGATGTAAATGTCCTTGAGGCGTTGTATCCTACTAATGAATATCGTAACAGGTTGGCTAAATATTATCTCAATAGGTGGACAACCTCTCATCCTACCGATAAATATCCAAGTGGGGTTAATTCGTCAGAATATGGTGGTCAATATTCTGTCAACTCCTTAACAGTAGCAGATGCTTCTTTCTTTAGGATTAAAAATATCAGTTTGACGTATGACATACCTTTGAAGAATAAAAACATCTTTCAAGCTGCCCAAGTGTATGCTGCAGTGGATAATCTTGCTACATTTACCAGCTATGATGGCTTTGACCCAGATGCGAGTGCGACGGGATCTACTTCCGTGTCTAAAGTCAATTATAATAGCTATCCTTTAGCGAGAACTTTTAGATTCGGTGTAAACTTAACATTCTAAATACAGACAAATATGAAAAATATCAATCAATATATTCAGGCTGTAACATGGCTGATGTGTTTGATCCTTTTACCCAGTTGTAAAGGTTTCTTGAGTGAGGAGGTATATACGGAATATAACCCAAGTGCTTTCCTTTCGGATAAGGCTGGGGTGGATGCACTTTTGGCAGGTGCTTATTCAAGGTCAAGGATTGTACAGTATGATGCTCGCAATTACACCTATATGATGAATGAGTTTTGCACGGATATCGCTTTCGAGACAGGAGGTGGTCTTGAAAGAAATTGTGTTCCGTATATTAATTTCTCTTGGCAAGTTGATGATCAGTTCCTGAACAGTTTCTGGACAAAGATGTATGCTGCTATATCCAGTGCTAATTCTGTATTAAGCGTAGCAAACAGCCTTTCAAGTTTATCAGAGCCAGAAGTGAATGCCATCAAGGGAGAGGCAAGGTTTATTAGGTCGGCATCCTATTATTTCTTGTTTAATATATTCGGGCCTGTTCCTATCATAGAGATTCCAGACAATGCGTCTCCTGATGAAATAGAAAAAATCGGTAATTCTACGGCAAGAGCCTCTGAGACAGATATGGTTCAATACATGATAGATGACCTGACCTTTGCTGCAGAAAATCTTCCCGTGCAAGAAGATCCTATCGGGAAGGCAACCAAAGGCTCTGCTTTGGCCGTATTGACGAAACTTTATTTGCATCAGAAAAATTGGGAGAAAGTCGTGGAAACAGCCCAAAAGATTATCGACTTGAAGTATTATTCTCTATATAGTGACTATACGAAGTTGTTTTCCGTTGATGGTGAGAACAATAAAGAGTTCATTTATAGAGCACCTTGTATCGCCAAAAGCGGATATGCCAATAATTACATGGCACATGTCTTTCCTCCAAACTATCCCATTCAAAATAATTGGGCAAATTTCGGAGCTCAGTTTAGGACGTACAATGCATTCTATGATACCTTTAGTGCTAATGATATTAGACGTACCTTGCTCATTACGCATTATGTCAATCAATCAGGGAAAGAGGTCGAATTATATAAAGACAAAGATGGACATGAATTGAATAATGTCAGAAGCTTTAAATATTGGCCCGACCCAAATGCAGTCGGTGAGAGTCAAGGGAATGATATCGTTTATATTCGTTATGCTGATATCTTGCTATGTAAAGCAGAAGCCTTGAATGAGTTGGAAGGACCTAACAAGGAGAGTATCGATTTGATTAATATGATTCGTGATAGGGCAAAGACGGATGAAATAACCTTGGCACAATATCCAACGAAGGAAGCCTTGCGAGATTTTATCCTCGCAGAAAGAGGGCGTGAATTCTATAGCGAAGGACTACGTCGGGAAGATTTAATCCGCCATGGTAAGTTTATCTCCAATGCTATATCACGGGGCAAAAATGCCAAGGATTATCAAGTCCTATATCCTATACCTCTGACACAGATGCAAGCAAATAGCAGCCTCGTGCAGAATAAGGGCTATGAGTAGAAGTCAAGGAATAACACATAGGGAGATCCATCGTGATCTCTCTATGTCGTGAAAAGATGATGATGAAACGATTCTTAATTATAATTTTCCTGTTTGATCTTTGTGCCTGCTTTGCACAAGGCACAGGGCTCGTACTTCCTAAGGAAAACCAAGTGGAATGGCAAAATGCGGAAATAGGAGCACTCTTTAGCTATGATATCCATGTGTTTGATGGGAAAAGATATGTGCAGAGCACAAACCGGATAACACCTCCGGTTAATTATAATATTTTTTATCCGAAGCATCTGGATACAGATCAGTGGGTACTTGCGGCAAAGAGTGCAGGATGTAAGTTCGCCATCATAACAGCCACTCATGAAACAGGTTTTGGTCTTTGGCAAAGTGATTATAATCCTTTCTGTATGAAATGTCTACAATGGAAAGATGGAAAAGGAGATATCATAAGGGATTTTGTCAATTCTTGCCGTAAATATGGGGTAAAGCCTGGTATCTATATCGGCATTAGATGGAATGCATTTTTAGGCATTTATAATTTTAAGGTAGATGGAAACGGTCCTTTCGCAAATAATAGGCAACAGTGGTATAAGAAATACTGTGTGTCCATCGTTAAGGAACTGTGTACAAAATATGGGAAGTTGTTTCTTGTATGGTTTGATGGTGGTGCGGATGATCCAAATGGTTTAGGTCCGGATGTAGAACCTATTATCAAGGAATATCAACCCAATTGCTTGTTTTATCACAATGTGAATCGAGCAGATATTAGATGGGGAGGTTCTGAGAGTGGGAGTGTTCCTTATCCTTGTTGGTCTACATTCCCGACATGCTTTAGCCATGGCAATCAGACGGAATCTGTCAAAGATTATCAGAATATCCTATCGCATGGTACTCCTGATGGTAAGTATTGGATGCCTGCAATGGCTGATTTCCCATTGCGAGGATATCATCATCGACATGAATGGTTTTGGGAACCAGAAGATGATGATGCAGTATTTCCTGTCAAAGATCTTCTGGCTAAATATGAGGAATCTGTTGGCAGAAATGCGACGATGGTCATAGGGCTAACGGCTGATACGGCAGGTTTAATACCTGAATGTGATGTCAAGAGACTGAAGGAATTTGGGGATTCTATTCAATACCGGTTCTCACATCCTATTGCAAAGTCAGAGAATTGTCATATTAAGATGAAAAAGGATGAGACTATCAACTGTTATCTTCTTCAGGAAGATATACGTCAGGGCCAGCGAGTACGGAGGTATACGGTGCAAGCAAAAGTCGGTGGTCGATGGAGGACGATTGATGTGGGATCGTGCATTGGTCACAAAAGAATCTGTAGGATTCCAGACATAAAAACTCATGAGTTAAGATTGATCGTGAGCGAGAAAATAGCAAAACCTTTAATAACGAATTTTTCTGTTTATAATTTAAGCAAGAATGATGATGAATAAGTTCTATTTTACAGCATTATCGTCTTTGATGGCTGCTCCATCCGTTGCAGCTGGTGCAAATGTGACGACGCAGAGACCTAATATCATCCTTTTTATGGTGGATGACATGGGTTGGGAAGATACATCCCTGCCCTTTTGGGACAAACGCACGAAATACAATGATGTTTACGAGACGCCTAATATGGAGCGACTTGCCAAGCAAGGGATGATGTTCACCCAGGCTTATGCTACTCCTATCAGTTCCCCAAGCCGTTGCAGTTTGATGACGGGGTCGAATGCGGTGAGACATCGGGTGACCAACTGGACGTTGGAGAGAAATGTCAAGACGGATAGCAAGGACGACCAGCTGACAGTCCCCGAATGGAATTACAACGGGATCAGCCAGGTCCCGGGCGTGAACAATACGTACGTAGCCAAGTCGTTTGTGGAGATCCTGAAGGAGAATGGATATCATACAATACATTGTGGCAAGGCTCACTGGGGTGCCATGGATACACCGGGGGAGAACCCAGCCCATTGGGGATTCGAGGTGAACATCGCTGGTCATGCAGGGGGTGCGCCGGCTACCTATCTGAGCGAGGACAATTACGGGCATAAGCGAGATGGATCAGCTTATTCGAAATTTGCTGTCCCAGGTCTGGAAAAGTATTGGGGAACAGGCACGTTCCTGACGGAGGCATTGACAAAGGAGGCATTGGGTGCCCTGGACAAGGCTAAGAAGTATAACCAGCCCTTCTATCTCTACATGGCACATTATGCCATCCATATTCCCATAGACAAGGACATGCGGTATTACCCGAAATATATCAGGAAGGGATTGTCAGACAAGGAGGCCGCCTATGCTTCCCTGATCGAGGGCATGGACCATAGCTTAGGCGAGATCCTGGATTGGTTGGACAAGAACGGTGAGGCAGACAATACCATCGTTATCTTCATGAGCGATAATGGGGGATATGCTACGGGTGCTGCCTGGCGGGATGCTCCCTTATATACGCAGAACTATCCGTTGACGTGCGGGAAGGGCTCCTTGTACGAAGGGGGTATTCGCGAGCCGATGATTGTGAAGTGGCCAGGGAAAGTTGATGGTGGGACGAGATGTGGCAAGTACGTCATGATCGAAGACTTCTATCCTTCTATTCTTGAGATGGCAGGCATCACGAGGTATGAAGTGCCTCAGGTAGTGGATGGCAAGAGCTTCGTTCCCTTGCTGACTGGCACGGGTGATCCCTCCAAGGGCAGGCCCTTGGTATGGAATTATCCCAATGTATGGGGCGATACCGGTCCGGACATCAGCCTGAACTGTGCGATCAGGAAAGGTGACTGGAAGTTAATCTATAGCTATAAGACGGGTAAGAAGGAACTGTTCAATATCCCTGAGGATATCAGCGAGAAGCACGATCTGTCGGGCGAACGTCCTGACCTGGTTCGGTCTTTGTCTAAAGACTTAGGAGGCTACTTGCGAAGGGTGGGTGGCCAGCGTCCCTCTCACAAGGATGGCACTCCCTGCCCATGGCCAGATGAGGCCAGGTAGCTTTCTGCTTATCTTTGACAGCCAACAGGTCGATAGTTGACTTCGCCGAGCAGGATGGGTATACTTATTATTTCTGTGGTCCATTGCAGGTTTACAAACGTGCACGTTTTTGCACTTCAAACAATATGAGAGGCATCTTCTACTGGGACATGGGCAACGATGTGCCCGTTGATCATCCATACAATATGGCAAAATGGGCTTCGTATGGTCTTAATGCAAATGTCGATCCGATCGTTATCTCTGTCACGCCCCATTATCCTACAGGCATCAAGAAAAGCGATTCTGATCCAGTCCAGCTGATGGTAAGCAGCGACGGTATGATGAAGGTTTCTGGGGGAAAAACTGTCAAGCAGCTCTTCGTCTACTCTATTGACGGTATGAAAATCGCTGGGACGCCAAGCGATTCTCTATCTATCAAAGATCTCAGGAAGAACAACTATATTGTGAAGATAGTATTTGAAGGAGGACAAACAGAATCGATCAAGTGGATGAAATGTGATTAGGCTTAATTCCGTTATTCGATCGTTCCTCTTATAAGAGTAAAGGGTGTATCATCGCTTGATAGAATGGTACACCCTCTTTCGTGATTCTTTATATGATCATCAAATAATAATCACTTTGCTTCAACAGTAAATGTCCCAACTAATCATATCCTGCTGTCTGAGTAAGGTTAGGATTGGTAGTAAGCTGTGCGTCTGGTATTGGCAGATAGCGCATATACGGCTTAAATACAAGTCTGTCAAGTGTGCGTTCTGCCTCATTTTCAGCAGTTGGTGCTATGATCATGGCACGTCGATCGGGATCGGGTTCGCTATAGTCGACAGTACCAATTGCATGATACCATTTGCCATTAAGAACAGTCTCAGCCAGCATTTTTCCATTCTTGTCATGCCAACGCAACAGGTCAGGACGGCGCAGTCCCTCCCCAGCCAATTCAATACAACGCTCGCGTCGTATCAGTTCACGGCGTTTGTCCTGCGTGTTATATTTCTCACGGTCAACCTTTATCTGTCCGCCACGTTGGCGTAACTCGTCAATATAGTTAAAGGCTTCATCAATATTTTGGTTCTTTTCAATATCAATTTCGGCAATGGTAAGCAATACTTCTGCATATCTGAAAAGGATGGGGCATAGTTCGTCATCATCAAGCGAAGCCGAGTATTGAGATCTTGGTGTTGTGTATTTCGCCCAGATCATACCCGTATGTGAAGAGTTGTTTTCCTTGTTCCAATAGTCGTAATTGGTTTTTCCATTGATCTTCTTGTCGAGTCCGTTGAACACACGTGTCTTGCCATCAGATCCCACCCAGTCTTGTCCAGAGTATACGATTGTGTTCTTCAAACGTGGGTCACGATTGGCAAATGGGTGTGTAGGGTCATAACCAGATCCTTCTTCGTTGGGCATTAAACCATTCTTCATCTCGAACATGTCAACAAGATTTTGAGTTGGCACGAATGAAGCCCATCCACCATCAGCGTTGTTGAATAAACGGATGGTATTAGAGAACGCATAAGTTGTTGGCAGGTGCTGCATGGAGCAGATGATTTCTTTAGAATCGCGTCCCTTTAGGCTGAATAATTCAAGGAAAGACAAATTCTTTTCTATTTCGTACATTCCCAGATTCTGAATATCGCGGGCTGCTTGAAGAGCCAAATCGAGATCTCCCCAATATAACGAAGCTCTCATTTTGATTGCGAGAGCAGTACCCTTGGCAATACGACCACGTGTGGCAGGCCGTTTGTTTAACTCATTTACAGCCAGGTCAAGTTCGTCATATACAAACTGTTTCACTTTCTCTTCGCTGTCTCGTGGCAACATGGCATCTTCAGCGAGCTGTGGCAGGTCGGTGATAAGAGGAACACCGCCAAACCAGTAGTTCATCTGGAAGTAACGGTAAGCGCGTATTGTGCGTACCTGTCCCATCAAGTCTTTTTTAACAGCGTCACTAATTCCTTGCACCTGATCAATGTTGGCAAGAAAGTTATTACAGCGGCGTATGGTTGAGTAGTTGTAATATGCTACTGTACTTGAACGTGACATAGAGCCGTTGCCTACATATTTATATTTGCTTGACCCCGTGTGGCTATATGCAATATCCGACATACAGTCAGCGAAGAATACTTCTGAAGATCCTGTGGCAGGGCTGCACCAACTGGGGTAACAAGCCACAACAGCCTTTTCTGCGTCTGTTTGGGTCTTCCAGAAAGTTGCGGGCGAGAGTTCGTCCTTTGGAGCTGTTTCCAAAAAGTCAGAGCATGATGTAAGTATGCCTCCGACAAGCATAAGTGCGAAAATAGAATATTTTGCTTTCATAATGTCAATCCTTTAGAATGTTAAATTAATACCGAATGAATGAGTGCTAACTTGAGGATAGTGTGAGCCACGTCCTGATGGCGACTCAGGATCAATGTTTATGGGAAGGTTGTCTACCTTAAAGAGGTTTTCACCTGAATAGAATACGCGCAAGTTCGAGATACCAAAATGCGAGAGCCACTGCTTGGGGAGGGTGTATCCCACTTGGATGTTCTTTAAACGCAAATAATTCGTACGCTTTACCCAATAGGAAGACACAGTATTAGGATAGCTGGCTGTCTTGCTTGTTTCGGCAATGCGTGGGAACTTGCCATTAGGATTCGTTTCGGCATCAAAGGCATCAAACCAAGCCGTGCATGGATGCATGGTGTCGCCTGTAAAATCGCCGTAAACTTCACCATTGAAGTAACGATACACTCCCAGTGCGCCTTGCAAGAGCATTGATATGTCGAGATTCTTCCAAGATGGAGCCAGATTAAAGCCATATGTAAACTTCGGTTGTGATGTGCCAATTGTCGTACGGTCTTTGGAAGTTAGTTTGCCATCGCCGTCCACGTCCTTATAACGAAGGTCGCCTGCCTTAAAAGTCTTTGATGTCCCAAATGGGTTTCCATATTCCTTGGTATAGGCATCGGCCTCTTCCTGCGTACGGAACATTCCATCACATACATATCCATAGAATGACAGGTAAGGTTCGCCTACGCGGTTGATCAGGTAAGAATCGATTTGTTCTGTAACACCTCCTAAGTTGAGTACCTTATTTTTGTTGTAGGCAAAGTTGCCAGTAGCATGGATACCCCAATCGCCCCAACGTTTATGGAAACCGAGAGATATTTCTATGCCACTGTTGCGCATGGCACCGACATTGTCCTTGTAAGCACTAAGCCCATAAGACCCAGGAACGGGTACAGACATGATAATACCAGTGGTTTTACGGTTGTAGTAATCAATTGTAAAATCAATGTAGTTAAAGAGCATTACGTCAAGTCCAATTCCCCATGTCGTCGTCTTCTCCCAAGAGATGGTAGAGAGCTTCTGTGAGGTCTGTGCGACACCAGATTCTAACTGTCCCCCAAATGGGTAGTTTATGCCGACAGAGTATGTAGCAAGCCATGGATAATAGTCGCTGAGAGCATCCTGATTGCCAAGTTCTCCCCATGATGCGCGTAGCTTGAGATTTTGCAACCAAGAGCGTGACGATTCTATAAAGTTTTCCTCACTGATACGCCATCCAGCGGAGAACGATGGATAATATCCCCAATGATTACCAGGGGCAAAGCGTGAAGATGCGTCAGCACGGAAGTTAGCCTCAAACAGATAGCGTCCTGCATAGTCGTAATTAATGCGCCCAAAATACGACATCATTGCCAATTCACGTGTATATCCCGAGTTCGTCTGTGACGATGATGTTCCAGCGTTCATGTCGGTGAGCTCGTTATTGGGGAAGCTGTTGCGATATGCACGTAGCTCATCATAATTGAATTTCTCGAGATGGTAACCTGCTAATCCTTTGAGATTGTGCTTACCAAAACTCTGGTTATAATTAAGAAGGAGGTCGAGTGACGGGCGGTTCCACGAGTAGCGACGGGAGTTGAGCGAGTTGGGTCCGTGATATTTGCTTGGATTGTATTGTATATCCTTCATAAAGTCATCGGTTGACTCCCATTGGGAAATATAAGCTCCCTTCGCTGTAAACTTCAGTTGTTTCAGTATCTGGTAATCAATGGACAGTATGCCCGTAAAGTTCTGATGACGACGTTTGATGGTCTGGTCAAGGTCGATCCATGCGATAGGGTTTCCATCACCTAGTGTTCCATAAGTCCCATCTTCGTTCTTATAGGGAACCCACGGCGCAAAAAGATTCACTTGTCGAATGATCTGATCAGAACCTCCGCCAACATATGAGTTTGTTGGATCTTCATATTTGTTATTGATATAAGCCAAACTTGTGTGAACAGAGAACTTATTCGATAATTTCACATCAACATTTGAGCGTAGATTAAACTGCTCACGGTTGCTATGCTTCATAATGCCATTCTGGTTGAGGTACCCTGCTGACAACATATAACTTGCATTGTCATTGCCACCGTTCACGCTAGCACTGTGTTGGTGCATGAATCCATTGCCTTGATAAGCTAAGGCTTGCCAGTCAGTATCAGGATGTCCATACGGATCGCTTCCATCACGGAACTTTTCGATGCCTTCGGGAAGGAATCTTGCACTCTTACCACTTGCCAATAATGCCTTGTTTAGATATTCTGCAGCATCTGCAGCATGCATCCGCTTCACATATCCTGTTGCTGCCTGCCAGCCCACGGTACCATTGTAATTGACTGTAGGCTTACCTGACTTTCCGCGCTTTGTGGTAATCAAGATGACTCCATTGGCGGCCTTAGAACCATAAATGGCAGCAGAGGCTGCGTCTTTCAGTACTGAGATTGATTCCACGTCATTAGGGTCTATTGCACTCATGGTGCCACTTTCAACACCATCAATGAGGATATAGGGCGAAGCATTATTAAGAGTACCCACACCACGTACAATCATGGATGTGTTATCTTCACCAGGTCGTCCCTGACTATTGGTAACTTGCAAGCCAGGAACAAGTCCTTGGATGCCCGCTTTTACCGATGTAATTGGACGTGATTCCAGTTCCTTGCTTGATACAGACGATACAGATCCAGTTAGATTCTCTTTTTTCTGTGATCCATATCCGACAACTACAAGTTCCTCAAGATTCTGGGCATTCTCCTTCATGGTGATATTTGTGGTAACACCATTACGGGCTTTGACTTGTTGTGTGACAAATCCTATATAAGAGATCTCTAAGGTGGGACTTTCATTGTTTGAGATTAAGGTATAATTGCCATTAATATCTGTAACGGTACCATTCTTGGTTCCTTTCTCAAACACGGAGGCACCTATGATCGGGTCGCCATTTGGATCAAGCACACAACCATTCATTTTAAATTTGGCTCCACGATCTGGGGCCTTCTTTATTTGTTGCGTGTTATTTCCCTTCAAGATAATGATATGGCGGTCGACAATTTTATAGGATAGGTCGCCGTTGCCACTTAAAATCTGATTCATAGCTTCGCCAAGCGATATCGATTTTGACTTCAAGTTCACTGTTTTGTTAAGATTGATAGTGTTCTGTGAAAAGTCTACCGACATCTGGGTTTGTTTCCGAATTGCCTTGATAATCGAGGAAATAGAGGTCTTAGTCTGTTGCAGATGAATCACCTGATTTTGTCCGAGCACTGTCGCCGACATCGACAAGCATAGCGTGAGTGTGGCTACAGTCTTTTTGTTTAATAAGTTCTTCATTGTTGTTTGGGTTAGTTTAAAATATGGTGAATATAAAGTATCAATAAAGTTGAATCATGTTGCCATTCTTACTATATCGTATGTTCCCAGAGATCATTGACAGAACTTTGAGAACGCGTTCGATCGTTTCTCCCTTTCTGAAGTTCATGGTGTAGCAACGGTTGAGATTAATATTCTTATCTACGGAGAATTTCACCCCATACCTGCGTTCCAAGGTTTTAATGATTACAGAGAGTGGTTGCGAGGCAAAATCGACATTGCCTTCTACCCATGAGTTATAAGCCAATGCGTCAATACGACCCTTTTGCATGGTACCATCCTTGCGATTGTAAACCAACTGTTCATTGGGGTGGAGCATTATCGCTTGCTTGTTGTCGAATACTTCGACAAGACCTTCTTCCAGCGTTACCTTGATTTGGTCGTCCTCATTGTATGATTCGATACTGAAGTGGGTACCTAAAACCTTCACCTTCAAATTATACATATTCACTACAAATGGATGCATAGGATCCTTGCTAACGATAAAATGACAACGACCATTCACGTATACATTTCTGTTGAGAGTGTGACTACTGAAGTGGGTTGGATAAATGATTGACGTGCCAGCATCGAGCTTGACGCAAGTGTTGTCCGACAATATCAGACTATCCATTCTTCCTGTAGGCACATAATATTGCGTCAACTCCGTCTCTTGTCCATAATATTCTGCAGAATAGTACCAGACTAAAAAAGCTGTAACAATAGGCGCAAGGAGTAACGCCGCATATTTTATGATGTTCAGTACACGCATCTTGCGACGTTTTGCACGACTATAAGCATATCGCCGGGAGCGGAAAATTCCAAGTGCATCTGATATCTCTTGTTCTGATATGTCTGATACCTCTTTATTCCATAACCGACGCAAAGCTTCGTCTTTAGATGTAATTTCTGAATATTTTGTATAATCTGATTGCATAATGGTTTATGGTTCTCTCTTAAAAGAGGAAAAAGACATAAACCACACGTAGTTACCGATAGTTAAGTAGTGTTAATATCGAGAGTAATGGCAGTAACTTGCGCAAATGGGTAAGAGCAGCTGATATATGAGTTTCGACGGTACGCTTGCTAATACCGAGACGCTGTGCAATATCTGCATTGCTCAGTCCATCAACACGGCTCATGATAAACACACGCCGACGCTGCTCAGGCATTGAGTCTATCTCACGAAAAATAAAATTATAAAGTTCGTCGTAACACATCTTCAAGTCGCCGGACATATCGTTGGCTTGAATGTCTGTAGCCAACTCATGCTCACAATGCATCAGTGATTGCTTTACACAACGTATCGCCGCATTGCGAGCAGAAATGAATAAATAGTTATCAAGATTCTCAATTTTTGAGAAGCGTTCTCGCTTGATCCATAGTTCCATAAATAGGTCCTGGACAATGTTTTCTGCCTCGCTCTTATCATGGCAAAAACGCATTGCAAACTGTAATACCTTAGGATAATACTCTACAAACAATGCATCAAAAGCTACCTCGTTGCCATCAGCAAGAGCTAACTTCTTAAAAGTGCTATTTGTAAACTTATCCATAAATATATTACTTCAAGATCATTGGTAAATGCAAAGATAAACATATTTTTGCAATTATCAACATAATTGTCGTAATATGATTTTCATAGTGGGGTTACATATGAGCACGCTTTACCGCGGTTGCTGTAGTAGCCATCTTTAGGCATGCATCATCTCTAAGGTTCCAAATTGATCCTCAACGGTTCCTGATTCATCGTTGGCCAGATGAGGTCTGCATTATTCGCTTAATGATGATGCCATCCATGAGTTACCTTTTCCTTTTGCCCACTTTCCATCCGGTAATGAGGAGAATGACCAACAAAAGTCCGCATACAGGGACATATCCAGAAACGGCTTTTTTTAGGAATGCGGCAAAGATTCTTCCTGTATGTACTTCTACAGCGACATTCCATAGTGAGATAGGTTGTCTTTTCAATGCCTCTGGCATCTTGGGAAGACGGGGATGAGCTCCTGATCGTTTCTCAAAGATAAAAGAATGATGATGAAGACTACAAAACCCGACAATAGACGGTCCTTTGCCTACTTGGGCATGATGAACGAATGGTAGTGGATATTCCTTTGCCTCTCCTGTCATTGTGTTTAACTGATAGAGCCCGCTTAGCGATCCAATTAGCCAAGTGCGGTCCATGCGCTGGAAAACCGTAATCCCCATGGAACTCATCTTTGGTTGATGGGTGAACGCCTGAGGGGAAGAGTCAAAGTCTTTCATGTGGTAGATCTTTTTAGTCGTCATCAACAGCCATTGAGACGTAAGAGGATCCCACCGGATGCCTCTCAGCTGATCTTGGTAGGGATTACTGGTCACTCCAGAGGAAAGATTCGATAAGCTTACTTTTCTGAGCATCGATGACATGGGGGCTCTCAGGCAGATACCGGTGACAGTTACCCATAAAAGAAAAAGGATCAGATATCGTCCTAACCGATTATGCCAGGCCAGATCGACTTTCATTTGCCGTGCCTTGCGCGCTACATGTTGAGGAGAAGAATGGCGTATAGAAGACTTTAGGACTGTAAAGATGATTCCTGTTATGCATAAGATGATCATGACTATTGCTATCAAATCCATAAAAAGGCGTCCACCTAAGCCGAATAGTTCTCCGCTATGCAGTTTCCTGACCATAGAGAGAAAATTCACTTTACGTACAGAATGCTTGTTAGGAGGCAGGAGCGCATGAGGTATAAAGTGTTGATATGGAGGGTAAGAAATCAAAACCTCCGAGCGGGAAAGAATAAGCAAAGAATCACCACGTGTGGTCATGTCTTCCAATTCGGTGTGGCTCTCAAAGGCAAGATGCCATTTTCCTGAGTCATCCATTTGGTAGGCAGCATAGGGAGTGACGCACCATAGACGATAGTCTGCAGTCTCTACCATATTCAGGATCCTACGGTTGTCCACCCCTTCCGGAAAACCATGGTTATATTCTGTGAAATAGGAGAAGCAAGAGTCTGTCTTCCAGACTCCTGCAATCCCATAAGCGAAAATGTTACCTTGGTGGGTAACGATGGTCCCCCTGATTATCCCATTATTGTAATTGTGGAAAGTATAAGTATCTGGCATCCACGCCCGACTGACATCGTATGATGAAAAAGCCTCGCGATGGTTGAGAATGATACCAGAAACACAAAATAGGATGATAAAAGGAGTTAGCGCTAAGCCCACCCATTTATGATATTTCCTAAACCATCTTTTCATGCAGAACGTTTGTGTTAGAATTTGACTTTCATTCCCACGACAAGCTCTCTACCTGGTGAGAGGAATGCGTAACGGCGGGTAGAGGTATCTATTCTCTTGTCCACCTTATCAAAAAGGTTTTCAATGCCCAGACTAGGTTCCAAGGTCAGGTACTTGTTGAATTTGAAAGTATGCGTTGTGTTCAGGTTGACAGTGCCATATCCAGGTGCATCCTCATAATCATTAAAGTAAGTGCGGCTCTGGAAACGAGCGTTCAAGTTGGCATTCAATGTATAAACACCCCATGAATGACCATAATTGATAGCTGCTGTAGCAGAGTTCCTTACACTTCTGTCGAGGACTTTCCACGCCCCACCAGTTTTCGTGCGTGCATAAGTGTACGCATAGTTGGCGGTCACGTTCAAGTCATTCGTGATTAGATAGCTCACATTAAGATTTAAGCCCTTGACAATCCCTTTGTCACTGTTCACATATTGACCATAGTAAGTCAGTTTATTGAATGTGGCATCGGTGATATCATCGGGGAATTCTTTTTTCAGCATTTCCTTAGCAGCATCATCAATGGCAAGGTTCTCTTTAATGATCATGTCCTTAATGAAGTTCAAGTACCCCATCACTGTCAAAGAGAAACGACGTGTTGTGTAACTCGTGCTCAAGGAAAGATAATTGCTGGTTTCCGGATCGAGGTTCTTGTTGCCGAAAGTAACAACCGGTTTACCACCCATCTTTGACTTATAATAGTGGTAATAAAGTTCGTCCAACCCTGGGGCACGGAATCCACGGGCATAGTTGAAGCGGAAGCTAAAATTGCCAGGAGTGTAATTCATTGCGAATTTGGGAGAGAAATTACTTCCGAACGTTTCATGATTGTCGTAACGCAGTCCAAAAGTAGCACGTAAGTTATTCATTACCTGCATGTCATGCTGGGCATACACAGATTGCGTATAGGCATGATTGTCTGTGCTACCAGCAGTTGCCAACAAGAAATCATTGCGCCAGTCAAGACCAAAAGTGGTTGTAGAGTTTGTCGTGAAATGGTTGATGCTCTTCAGTTCTGTCTCATAATATTGCTGTTTCTTCTTCATGTCATAAAGCCCGTTGTAGTAATTCCCTGTCGCGGCAGAGTTATACTCATAACCGTATCGGTAGTTGTCACTGATCAAGTCAAATTGCAGGGAATTGTGCTGTGTTATTTTATATTGCGCACCGGCGTCAAAACGCAGTGACTTATAACGCAGGTCGTAGGTATATCCGCCTTCCTTTCCCTCAACGGGGAGAGGGCGGTCTGTTTTCTTATAGGAATAATTGACGCCCCCATAGAAGGACAAAGCTTCAAAAGGAGAATAGGTGAAGCGTTGCCCGATCCCATTTGTATGGTATCCGAGGAAGAGTGGGTCCACATTCTCTTGGGTATCCCCTGAATTACCTTTGATATATTCTAAAGGATTGTTACGATAGCTGTCGGCTTCTTCGTGCTTGAAGTTCGTGTAACTTCCGAATCCCTTGTAATTGATATTCAGGCTTGCGCTTGTCGTTTGTTGCCCTTTCCCCGAGAAACGCGAGCTTGCCGTGACGCTGACGAGTTGGCTCTTCGGCTGGTCCGTAATGATATTGATCACGCCTCCGATGGCATCACTCCCGTAAAGAGAAGAGGCAGCCCCATTGAGCACTTCTATTCGTTTCACCTCTCCCATGTTGATCCTGTCAATATCCACATTACCAGAAATATCGCCAACCAATTTCTTGCCATTGATCAAGATAAGCACATATTTGTTACCCAAGCCGTTCAACCGGAGATAAGATCCCATGGCATTCGGCATGAACTCTACATTCGGCATCAAATGGGTAAGAGCATCACTGAATGTGCTTACACCCTGTTGATGGATGTCTTGAGATGTCATCACATGGACCGGAGTTGTCGAGGACCTTAGGTATTCATGATGCCCATTTCCCGTTACGACAACCGGGTTCAATTGGTGAACCGTATTGGTCATACTTGAATCTTTCTTCATCTTTTGTTGTCCTGAAACATTCGCTAAAATCCCGCATAGGAGAAGGATCAAAGCTAAAACTTTCTTTTTCATGTCTTCCTTATTGATTGATTAATTTTCTAATTTGAGAGATCAAATGGTCCTGAACTTCTTTTATGGAGCCAAGACCTTCCTGGATGACTTGCACTTGATATCCCATCTCTGTGAGTTTTTGTCTCCAGGTCCCGTTGATATCCTTTACGGCATGATTACCAGCAACCATCAGAAGTGGGTAAAGGGTAACTTGTTTGTGATCCCCTTCTTTTAGGATTTTTACGGCATTGTCAAAGTTAGGATATCCTTCAATGGTAACAACATGATAATGATGATGCCCCATATCCTGCAAAACATAATCCAGTTCGGAATAAATAGCGTTGGCTGGTCCTTCTGTTCCATGTCCCACTAAGAAGACAATGCCGTTGGATTCAGCCGCGATGCGTGTAGTTAGCACCTTTGTGATCCATTTACAGTCATCTAATCCCCAAAGCAGTGGTCTCCCAATACGGATCGTATCAAAATCCGACCGCATTTCTCCTGCTACATCGTCGATCAAGGCGGTCATCACGCCATCAAGCAGATCGGATGTCTGAATGGTCACATCTGTATATCCTTGCTGTCGCAACTTCTGTAGCGATTCTCGGATATGATCCTTATGAATCCCCCGTTTGGCAAGAGCCGCGATCACCATATTAGAGGAATAGGCCTCTACGACCTTATATCCGGGGAAAGCTTCCGCTACCTTCTTGTTCAAGACATCGAGGTTCTTGGCTCTACTTGTATCATTTGCTGTTCCATAATGCACCATTAAAATTGCTCTCTTATTCTCTGCCAAGGATATCTCGGAGAAAGATAGGATCATGCAGATTAATAATAAAAGTTTTCTCATATTCCACTTGTTAAAAATTCAAGTGCAAAGTTAAGAATGTGGTCCGTTCTATACAATACCGAAAAATAGGGTTTTAAAAAAGCTGGGAAATCATCAGAAATGGTGAGAAAAAGGGAACCGTAGTAGGTTGTATGCTGATATCATTGCACAAAATCGACCGATGATCAAGGAGAAGACCATCTCTATAAAATATTTCCCAGTCCTCCTACGTTAGAAGAATAGTAAAAAAGGATTTCTATGGATCAAGTAAATCAAGATAACACGCAAGTCAATCAGAATGTAGTGAAGAACCGGCGGCAGCTCGTGCTTTGGATAGGAGCCCTTGTCGTGGGCACTGTGCTCGGTATGTTGGGGCAGCAGGGTCTCAACGCACTGATGACGTTCATCGCCACTATATACACCCGCCTGTTCCAGTTCCTCGCTGTGCCCACCATCGTGTTGGCTATCACAACTACGTTGGCTTCCATCGGTACACAGAAGGATACTGGGCGCATCTTCCGCCATGCCGTGACCTATACGCTGCTCACCACCATCGCTGCCGCAGCCGTGGGTCTCATCCTCTACCTGCTCATCCGCCCTGGCAACCTACCCGCCCAGATGGTTGCGGGAGGGCAAGTGTCCATCCCCAAGACATTAGGTGGAGAGACTTATTATGACCATATTCTTTCGGTGATACCCAACAATCTCGTACAGCCTTTCTTAGAGGCTAATGTGCTCTCGCTGCTGCTCGTAGCTGCTGCTGTGGGCATTGCTCTGTCGAAGATGCCGGCAAGTCCTCGTCGCGACACGGTGATGAATCTGCTGTTAGGCTTGCAAGACATTCTCTTTATGCTCATCCGTGCCCTCATCTGGGCCCTGCCTTTAGGCATCCTTGCCTTTGCTGCGCAGCTCAGCGCACAGGTGTCAGCGGGGGTTGTAGCCAACTCGTTAGGTCGTTATGTGGCGGTTATCCTTGGAGGCAACGTCCTGCAGTTCTTTGTCATCCTTCCGTTCTTCCTCCTGATCCGGGGCATCAACCCCGTGCGTCACTTCGGTCGTATGCTGCCTGCCGTGCTGATGGCATTCTTCACCAAGAGTTCGGCGGCCACACTGCCCGTGACCATGGATACAGCGGAAAAGCGTGCAGGTGTATCCCCAAAGGTTTCACGCTTTGTGCTGCCTATCTGCACCACCATCAACATGAATGGTTGCGCAGCTTTCATCCTCGTCACCTCCCTCTTCGTGATGCAAAACGGCGGAACCCATCTCACCTTGTCGATGATGCTGCTGTGGCTTCTTATTGCCGTGGTCTCTGCCATTGGTAATGCCGGTGTACCCATGGGCTGCTACTTCCTTACACTCTCGCTGATGACAGGACAGGGTGCTCCCGTAGGCATCATGGGCATCATCCTACCGATCTATACGATTATCGACATGGTAGAGACTGCGGAAAATGTGTGGTCGGATTCCTGTGTGGCAGCAATGACTGACAAAGACCTGAAGCGTTAAGAGAGAAAGCGTCAATCATTCGCTAACAGAACGCTTCCAATGGCTTGATACTGTATTCCATTCCATCAATGCGATCACCACAGACCGAGGCCTGTGGTGATCACTTAATCTTATCTGTTGGTCGGAGGAGATACATTTAAAAAGAGTTGTTGTAATGTATCTATCTCGACAGATACAGCCGGCTTAAAGTCGGTACTCGACATATAATCTATCAGGCTCTTACGGAGTTGACGTGCTGATGTCCGTTTATCCAGACCATTCATCAAGTCTGCACCAGAAACGACCATGGATCCCTTGCCAACCTTTACCTCGAAAACCATTGCCAAGGGGCGAGCCGTGAACCAATCATCAATGATGCGGACGATCGGACGAATATCCTTGGAAATCTTGTCATAGCGGATCGCATCGGAAAGGCTCATTGCATCCTGCCACTGGTAATCGCTGTGATACGTAGTCGGGAACTCTCTGAAGGCAGGATGCTTGGGATCACAGAGAATGCCTAAGGTATGTGGCGGACAATGATTTGTCCATAAGGTGTTCCAGAAAATACTGGAGAAGCCAACTGCCACGTCTCCGCCATATTCCTTGCTTACCCTGCCACGACCTAACGACAGCAATACTTTACCTCCTTGACGCAATACCCGTATGGCATGTGTATCAAGGGTGTCTGTGACTAAGATGTCTCGTCTCGTCTGGACTTCATGTTGGGGGTACACCCAGAAATTCCAGTCATTGCTCCTGCCATTAACGGTCACCTCAAGATTCAGTTGCTGTGGAGTGGTCACGAAGTCTAAAGGGAATTCGATGTTGCCCATCTTCTGGCAATTCCCGATTGTGATGTCCTTGGGATCCAACTTACCTGACTTCAGGAGGTTGCCAGCTTGGTCTTCTACTCCCCAGATCACCTGTGCTCCGCGGATGGGTTCTTGGTAATCGGCAACCTCAACACTTGCACGGAAGACCTCGTCGTTGTTGTAGACTAATTTGTCCATTCTTGCCAAGGGGACAAGGCTATTGCAGAACCGACTGTATTCCTTACTGGTAACATACCCTTTGTCATCCCAAAAGACATCCACGACACCCGTTAGGGCAGTACCCTGTCCAGGGAAATCATTTAATCCCAATAGCTCGAACCCTCCGAAGTCCTTGGTCCGTAATGCTGCTTCGATATCAGCCTTGTAGCAAAGTACTTGCAATTTACCAGAAGCTAACAGAAAACTGTCAGCATACTGAAGCAGGTGATTGTCGCGGAGGCGATCCTGGAATATCTCGAAGTTATGTGCCTTGAAAGCACCTGTATATTTTTTGATTTCCTCGAACCGGGGATAGACACACCATTGACCGATCTCATGGCTGATGATAGGCTGGTGGAACTTTGATACGTACCCTGACCAGTCATACCGTGTGGAGGGCTCCTGTGCGTTAATGATACTTTTTAGTCCTGCGCCCCAAAGTTGGATACGAGGATTTGCGTCACTCAGCCAGTCGCTTTCCTCGATATTGGGCCAGCCTGCGGCTGTTGTATAGATCCTGCGGTTGTCCTTTGCTTTCCAATAAGTAACGAACTTCCGAAGATAAGAAGTACAATTCTTCCCAGCCGGTTCGTTGCCATAAGACATCATGCAGAAAGACGGGTGGTTACCATAAGCCTTCACGATGGCTTCCGATTCTTGGTAGATAAAATCGTCGATGGGTTTCCCATCCCCTAATGTCGTTGACTGGTTCGCCCAAGAAGAACATTCGACATAGCAATAGATCCCCATCTCGTCAGCTACCTCGAAGGCGATATCCGGTGGGCACCAGGAATGGAACCTCACATGGTTGAGTCCATAATTTTTGTAAACACTAAAAACACGTTGCCAATAGGACTTGTCAAAAGAAGGGTATCCAGTGAGGGGGAACGTGCAGCAATCCACGTTTCCGCGCATGAAAACGGGATGCCCGTTCAGGGTAAGCGTGCCATCCTGATGCCCCCATTCACGACAGCCGTAGGTAATCATCCGCTCGTCCCGTTCCTTATTTACAGACACTGCTACGCTCAGCTTGTAGAGGTTTGGATGGAATTCATCCCAGTATTCCACTCCCTCTGGAATGGCTATGGTCTTCTCGATATGATTGTTCCCAGGAGATAGAACTTGTTGGAAATGTTGGTCGCCGATTTGTAGATCTGCATTCTTTACCTTTTTCCCGGCATTTGTCACATTCATCTTTACCGTGATGGTATGGGCTGAGAGCAAAGGGTAGACATCTATCCGATCGAAACATACCCGAGGATAGACATTCAGGCTGATATTCCCAACGATACCATTCCAAAGTCCCTGTGTATTGTCACTGATGCTGTGTCCATTCTCACCAGGGTCAATATCCTTGATCCGATTATCCACAAGAATACTTAACGTATGCCGACCGGGCGTGAGATAAGAAGAAAGGTCATACTCCTGGGGTGCACATAGACGGTTGTTCGATCCCACCTTTGTGCCATCCACATATACCACAGATTCCCAGTGGGCACGCTCCATATTCAGCTTGATGGTCTGATTCTTCCAAGACTTGGGGATCTCAATTACCCGTTGGTACCAGGCAGGACCTACATAGTATTTCTCAGGTTGCAGGATAAACGGCACCTTGATATTTCCCGGTTGGCGATACTTGGCATAGAACGTCCCATGATAATAAGGATTGCGCTCATCAATTTCCATCATCCAAGGAGTCTGAAGTGAAATCTCATCCCCTTTGCCATTGGTCAGCATCGAACCTGGTAATCGAATTGAGTCATCAAACTGGGCGGGTATCTCCTCACCGCCTTCATGAAATAGCCAGCGGCCACTCAGGTCTATGGATTTCTGCGCATGGATACTGATGAATAACCAGCATAAAGATAATGTCAATGCGATTCTTTTCATTTAGTCAGAATTTTAAATCCACTGCAAAGTTATAGAGAAAAATCCCTCGTAACAATAGACAAACTTAAAAGAAAAGATGGACAAAATGATTGAGAGGCATGGAGGCACTGTAGTTTAGGAATGATTCTATGGAGATTCTTTTATGATGCATGTGGTGACGATTGATTTTCCCGAAATGGTAAAAAAACAGAGGTTGTAATGAAAGAAGGCTTTTTACCATTTATTAATCATGCAATAGTATAAATAATGAATTAATAATTGATTGCTGTTTCTTGTGTGCGTAAACGAAAGAAAAATATAGATTTCGCGTAAAAAAGCGCATTAAATATTTGGGAGTTAAAATAACATTTTCTATATTTAAGGGCGTTAATAACATTAAAATTAAACCTTAATAAAGATTTTTGTGATGAAAAGAAACGTGAGCCTATTGATGCTAACAATGATTTTAGGGGGGGTATTTCCGGATCGGCAAATTCGCCTAATTTAGGAATTAGTGAATGTAGAGAAAAGAATCCGTTGCAAAATGTACTTCTTCCCACAAGTAATTCTTTGGAAGAGAGGTCAATTAGTGATTTGTCTTTTGATTCGCTATCTAAGAAGTGGGATGAAGGCATACCATTGGGAAATGGAGTCGTTGGAGCTGTATTATGGCAAAAAGATGGAAATTTGCGGTTTTCTCTGGATAGGACTGATTTATGGGATTTACGTCCTATGCCATATTTTGATGATCCTCAGTATACCTTTGAATGGGTCAAGGAACATATACGTGCCAAAAATTATAAGCCGGTACAAGAGCATTTTGATAAACCGTATGATCAATTAGCAGCTCCTTCAAAAATTCCAGGAGCAGCTTTGGAATTTTCTTTAAAATCTCTGGGGGCTCCTACAAAAGTTCGTCTGCTTTTAAAAACTGCTGTTTGTGAAATGAAATGGGATCATGGCGCTACTTTGAAAACTTTTGTATCTGCGACAAAACCTATTGGATGGTTTTTGTTTGAAAACGTTCCTTCATCCTTTGTGCCTCGAATCATTATGCCTCAATATGAAAAAGATAAAGCAGAAAAGAATAGCGGACCTGCAGGAGGACAGGATATCGTTAAGTTAGGCTATTCACAAGGTTCTGTTCGAGTGGAAGCAAATTCTTTAGTTTATCGTCAGAAAGGCTATGGAGGATTTGTTTATGAGGTAGCTGTGAAGTGGAAAAGATTTGGTAAAAGTCTTTATGGTATTTGGAGTATTAGCTCTTCTTTGTCAAAGGATAATGCAGAGCAAGATGCCATTTCCGCTTTAAAACGTGGCTTCGGCATAGATTTTAATGAACATTTGAAATTTTGGAGGAACTATTGGGCAGCATCTACGGTATCTCTGCCAGACCAAGAGCTACAAAAACAATATGATAACGATATGTATAAGTTGGGTTCTGTGACAAGATCTTATGGATATCCTATTTCTCTACAATCTGTATGGACGGCCGACAATGGACATTTGCCACCTTGGAAAGGGGATTTCCATCATGATATGAATACAGAAATGAGTTATTGGTCAGCGTTCGAAGGTAATCATCTCAAAGAGGCTATGGGATTTGTAAATACATTATGGAATCAACAAGATGTATATAAGAAATATACCCAGCAATATTTTGGTAAAGGTGGGATGAATATTCCTGGTGTTTGTTCCCTCACTGGCGAGCCATTGGGAGGATGGATTCAATATGCAATGTCTCAAACTATAGGTGCATGGCTCGCACAGCAATTCTACTTGCAATGGAAATATTCATCTGATGATGTGTTCTTAAAAACGCGAGCTTATCCTTTTATGAAGGAAGTCGCAACCTTCTTAGAGCAGCAAACATGCGTTAATCCTGATGGAAGACGTACTTTTGAATTTAGTTCGAGCCCAGCCACACATAGAAATGAATTAGAAGCCTGGTTCCCTAAGTTCACTAATTATGATTTGGCATTAACGAAATTTGCTTTTTCTGCATCATCAGAAATGGCAAACAAATTATCCTTAAAGAATGAAGCTAAACATTGGAAGTCTTTAGAAAATCAGTTGCCAAATTTTATTTTAGATGAAGATAGTGCTTTAATAGTTGCAGAAGGGTGTTCGGATTTTTCTTATTATCATTTCTCAACTGCCTTAGCAATATGTCCGTTAGGTTTAATAAATTGGTCGGATGGTCCCCAATCTCAGAAAATAATACGCTCAACACTTGATAAATGTTGGAAGGCGGGCACGAAAAGATGGTGGGGCGCGACTTTTGCGTGGATGGCTAATTTGGAAGCTTTAGCCAGAAATGGAGATAAAGCTTATGAGGCATTAAAGACTTTTACCAAGTGTTTTGTTTCTCCAAATACGTTCCATTTAGATGGTGATCAAAGTGGCACGGGTGTCTCTGACTATACAGACCGTTCTTTTACTTTAGAAGGTAATTTCGCATTTGCGTCTGCTATTCATAAAATGTTGATGCAAAGTCATAACGGAACAGTATATATATTCCCAGCAATTCCTTCTTCGTGGTCAAATGTTTCGTTTCGGAATTTGCGAGCAGAAGGTGCCTTCTTGATTTCGGCAGAGATGCGAGATCGGCGTATAGTGGATTTACAGGTATATTCTGAGAAGGGGGGAGCTTTTTCTATTGCATCTCCAGTTACAGGGAAAGTATTCAAATATATGATGAAGCGTGGAGAATCTAAGTCATTGATAGACATCTGTTCCTCCAAGTCCAATTAGTTAAAAGAAAAAGTATAATTAGGAATTGCAAAATATATAAAAAATTATCTGAAAGTTTTATAGGGCTTTTGCGTTGTGATGAATAAGCTATAATCATTGCTCGCTTCAAACTTATTAATCGTATTTACAGTGAGTTGGGATAAAAATAAAATCCTAGCTAGAGATCATCTAACATATATATTCTCTAATCATCAACTTAAAAAACATGAAAAAAGTTTTATTGTTAGTCTGCTGCATCTGCTTGTCTTCCTTTCAAGTTTTGCATGCAAACAAGCCATCAAAAAAAAGTGATTTAATCTTTAGTCATTTTGCTAAAAACTGGGATGAAGGCATCCCTTTAGGGAATGGGGTCGTAGGGGCACTCATTTGGCAGAAGAATGCAAAATTGCGTTTTGCTTTAGACAGAACGGATTTATGGGATTTGCGTCCAATGCATTACTTTGATGACCCAACCTACAACTTTGAGTGGGTTAAGCAACATATTCGAGCCAAAGATTATAAACCTGTTCAAGATCATTTTGATGCCCCTTATGAGGCTAATGCTGCGCCAGCGAAAATACCAGGTGCTGCATTAGAATTTCCTCTTTCATTATTAGGTTCACCTACAGAAGTCAGATTGTTGTTAGGGGATGCTGTTTGCCAAGTGACATGGAAGAATGGTGCTTCCTTACGCACTTTTGTTTCGGCAACAAGACCTATAGGTTGGTTTGTTTTTAAAAAAGTGCCATCCTCTTTTGTTCCAGAAATAATCATGCCAGTCTATGAAAAGACTAAAGCGGATAAAAGGCAGGGGCCTTCTGGTGGACAAGATGTCGCGCAATTAGGCTATCCACAAGGTAGCTTGAAGAAAACCGGTAATATGATAGTTTATCACCAGCCAGGTTATAATGGCTTCAGTTATGAAGTGGCAGTTACATGGAAGCGTACCGCTGATGGCATATGTGGCGTTTGGAGTATCAGTACAACTTTGTCTAAAGACCAAGCTAAAAGGGATGTTCTCAATGCAATGAAAAGAGGGATGGATTCCGATTTTAAAGAACATTTAGGTTTTTGGAATAAGTATTGGGGGGCATCCTCAGTTAGTGTGCCAGATGATCTGTTACAAAAGGAATATGATAATGATATGTATAAATTTGGCGCATCAGCCCGTTCCTATGGCTATCCTGTACCCCTTCAGGCAGTATGGACTGCTGACAATGGACATCTTCCCCCATGGAAAGGAGATTACCATCATGATCTAAATACTCAGTTGAGTTATTGGCCTGCTTTCGAAGGTAACCATCTCTCAGAAAGCCAGGGCTTTGTCAATACATTGTGGAATCAACAGGATGCTTATAAAAAGTATACTAAGCAATATTTCGGGAAAGAGGGATTAAACGTCCCTGGCGTTTGCTCTTTAACAGGAGAGCCTTTAGGTGGTTGGATCCAGTATGCAATGTCACAATCAACAGGTGCATGGTTATCTCAATATTTCTATTGGCAATGGAAATTCTCTGCTGATGACAATTTTTTAAGAGCCCGTGCATATCCTTTTATAAAAGAAGTTGCAACCTTCTTAGAGCAACAGACAACAATAGGACCTGACGGTAAGCGCACGCTTGAATACAGTTCTAGTCCTGAAATGAATCGGAATTCGCTACAAGCGTGGTTCCCTAAGTTTACAAATTATGATTTATCCCTAACAAAGTTTGCTTTTAGGGCGTCTTCTGAGATGGCAAAGCATTTAGGATTAGACGAAGATTCACGCCATTGGAAATTAATGGAAAGTCAGCTTCCTGATTATTATATGACAAGTGATAGCGCATTAACAGTTGCTAAAGATTATCCAGATTTCACACATCGTCATTTTTCTAATGCAATGGCGATATTTCCTTTAGAACTGATCGATTGGAGTGATGGTCCTCAAGCGCAAAAAATTATTCGTTCGACATTGGATAAATCCTGGGAGGTTGGTACAAAAGGATGGTGGGGATTCACGTTCGTATGGATGGCCCATTTGGAGGCAAGAGCAAGAAATGGCGAGGCAGCTTGCAAAGCTCTAAGAACATTTGCTCAGAATTTTGTTTCTCCAAACACTTTCTGCCTGAATGGAGATCAAAGTGGGAAGGGAATCTCTGACTATACAGATCGTGCCTTTACATTAGAGGGAAATTTTGCATTTGCGTCTGGCATTCAACAAATGTTGATGCAAAGTCAGCGAGGTGTGATAAAAATCTTTCCTGCTATCCCGGCCTCGTGGAAAAATGTATCCTTCAAGAATTTACGTGCAGAAGGTGCTTTCTTAGTTTCTGCTGTCCTAAAGCAGGGGAAAGTTGTCTCTGCTAATATCTTTTCTGAGAAAGGAGGGCAAACGAAAGTTATTTCCCCTTCTTCAGGGAAAGTTATTACATTGAATATGAAACCTGGAGAGATGAGGGCAATCAAATAAGATCTATTAGCCATTTGTCCCTTTAACTCTTTTGACGGGGGCAATTTGGCTTTAGATGTATTTTCTGAATAATGCAATGTTTATTATGGGAAAATTTTTCTTTTTGTTGATAATTTTTGGCTGCTTTTCCTACTTTGGTAGAGCCTCGTCTATATGGAATAATGCTTCAAGTAGTGATTTGACTTTCAATAGTCTTGCCCAGAGATGGGATGAAGCAATTCCACTTGGAAACGGTGTCGTTGGGGCATTGATCTGGGAAAAAGGAGGAAATCTGCGTTTCGCCCTTGATCGAACAGATTTATGGGATTTACGCCCTATGCACTACTTTGATGATCCTACATATACATTTGAGTGGGTAAAGCAGCATATAAGGAATCATAATTATCAGCCAGTCCAAGACCATTTTGATATTCCATATGATAATGTTGTCGCTCCCTCCAAAATACCTGGGGCAGCATTAGAATTTCCCATGAAGGTATTGGGGAAAGTAAAATACGTCCATCTATTTCTTAAAACAGCGGTTTGTAAGGTAGATTGGATGAATGGATCTTCTTTGCAAACTTTTGTGTCAGCCCATGAGCCCATAGGTTGGTTTGTTTTTAATCATGTTCCCTCTAATTTTACCCCTGAGATTATAATGCCTCGATATGAAAGTGCTGATGTTAAAGCGAGTACTGCTTTTTCGGGCGGTCAGGATGTAGCTTTGCTAGGATATCCTCAAGGTATACTTGGAAAAAAAGGCACAACAATTACTTATCATCAATTAGGATATAATGGCTTTAGTTATGATGTCGCTGTTTCTTGGAAGAGAGTTAAGAATTCTATCTACGGAGTTTGGAGCATAACAAGTACACATTCTTCATTAAATGCGGAAAGTAACGTACATGCGGCTTTATCACGTGGATTTATCCATGATCTCAATGCTCATTTGGCGTATTGGAAAAAATATTGGAATGCGTCATCTGTAACTATTCCTGACGTTGAATTACAAAAGGAATATGATAATGATATGTATAAGTTTGGGTCTGTAGCTCGGTCTCATGCTTATCCAATATCTTTGCAGGCAGTATGGACTGCTGATGATGGGCATTTACCCCCTTGGAAAGGAGACTATCATCATGATTTGAATACGCAGCTAAGTTATTGGCCTGCTTATGAAGGGAACCATGTTTCAGAGAGCATGGGCTTTGTCAATACATTATGGGATCAGCAAGATGTTTATAAAAAGTACACTAAGCAATATTTTGGAAAAGAAGGACTAAACGTCCCTGGCGTTTGCTCTTTAACAGGAGAGCCTTTAGGGGGCTGGATTCAATATGCTATGTCACAAACGACAGGAGCATGGCTTGCTCAATATTTTTATTTGCATTGGAAGTATACAGCTGATGATGTTTTCCTAAAGACGAGGGCATATCCTTTTGTGAAGGAAATTGCCAGATTCCTTGAACAACAGACTTCATTAAATAATGTAGGTAAAAGAACATTAGAATTTAGCTCAAGTCCGGAACTTAATAGAAATACCTTGCAAGCATGGTTCTCTGGATTTACCAATAATGATTTGGCTCTCACACGTTTTGCTTTTCACATTGCTTCAGAAATGGCACATCACTTATCTTTATGGGACGAAGAAAGGCATTGGGCATTATTAGAGAGTCAACTTCCTGATTATTATGTAGATGAAGATGGGGCTCTGATGTTAGCAGAAAGAGTTCCGGTTGTTTCTCACCGGCATCTTTCTCATGCAATGGCAATTTTCCCTCTTGCATTAATTGATTGGTACGATGATCAAAAATCAAAGATGATAATCCGGTCTACATTAGATAAGCTTTGGGATGTAGGTGTAGAAGAATGGTGGGGCTTCAGTTATGTATGGATGGCTAATCTTGAGGCTATGGCACAAAATGGCGAGAACGCATATAAGGCATTAAAGACGTTTGTCCATCATTATGTTTCTCAGAATACATTTTGCCTTAATGGGAATCAAGGGAGTAAGGATGCAGGGCAGTTTAGGGGAAGAACTTTCTCGCTTGAAGGTAATTTCGCATTCGCTTCTGGAATACAGAAAATGTTACTGCAAAGTCATCGGGGCATTGCATATGTATTCCCAGCAATTCCTCATAAATGGAGGGATGTTTCATTTAATAATTTACGACTGCCAGGTGCATTCCTCGTCTCGGCAACGATGCGCAATGGGAGGATAATCAAATTGAAAGTATTTTCTGAGAAGGGTGGCGACTTCTCAATAGTGTCACCATCAACGAAGCAGGTCTTACATTATAAGATGAAAGTCGGAGAGAGCATTTCTATTTGTTAAACATAAACATTAATAATCTATGACTAAAAAGATTTATTCATGGGCGTTGGCTCTTTGCCTCGCTCTTTGGGGAGGAAACGTTTATGCTGTTTCACCCGGGCCGATTGGCAACTCTATTTTGCAACAGAAGGATTTATGTACAGGAATCATCCATGATAATAGTGGAGATCCGATCATTGGTGCAACTATTTCGATTAGAGGAGGAAAGATAGGCGCTGTTTCTGATGTGGATGGAAGGTTTTCAATATCAGGAATTCAGCGCGGAGTAACTCTCCACATTTCTTACATTGGATATAAGGATGTTGATATCGTTTGGACAGGAGGATCTATAAACGTCACGATGGTAGCAGACGATATGACATTGAATGAAATTGTCGTGGTAGGATTTGGTTCTCAAAAGAAAGCTGATTTAACAGGTAGCGTGTCCACCGTTAGTGCAAAAGATATAACAGCTCGTCCAGTTAATTCTGTCGTAGATGCTCTTCAAGGTGTCGTTCCTGGTATGAACTTCTCTGTTGGAGCTAGTGGGGGAAGCCTTAACTCCTCAGAAACGTTTAATATACGTGGTCGAGGGACTATTGGCGCAGGTTCTTCAGTAACGCCTTTAGTGCTTATTGATGGAATGGAGGGAGACTTGTCAACATTGAATCCTGAAGATGTTGACAATATCTCAGTATTAAAAGATGCATCATCATCTTCAATATATGGGTCTCGTGCAGCAGGTGGAGTTATTCTTGTTACTACAAAAACTGGTAAGGCAGGAAAAGCCAGAGTGAGCTATAATAATAACTTCAGATTTGGAATGCCAATGAATATGCCGGAAATGATGGATTCCTATTCTTGGGCTCTTTACATGAATGACGCAAGTAAATATGGGGGATCAGGTATATGGTTTAGTGATGCGAAACTTGAACAAATCAAAGCTGCGATGTCTGATCGCTCTAAGCCAACCATGTTTAAAAATCCTGGTACTAACCATTGGGAGGTATGGGATGTAAATGATTTGCTGCCTGTTGGAAATACGGATTGGTTGAAAGAGCATTTTACAAATAGTTTTTCTCAAGAGCATGCTGTCAGTGCTACTGGGGGATCAGAAGGGATTCATTACTACTTCTCTGGTGATGTGTTGAGCCGCCAAGGTTTACTCCGCCATGGGAGAGATAAGAAGAATAGGTATAATCTTACTTCAAAGGTTGACGCACAACTAACTAAATGGGTAAAGGCAACCTATTCCATGCGATTTACTCGTACCGATTATAATGGTCCTACCTTTATAGATAATAATGTTTTCTATCACAATGTCTGCCGCTACTGGCCAATTATTCCAGCGAAGGATCCCAATGGGCATTATGTTCCGGAATCATTTATCTCGGAACTTACCACAGGAGGGCGTCATAAGAATCAAGAGGATGTAATAGCTCAGCAACTTGCCTTGTGTTTTACACCGGTTAAAGGATTGGTTGTCAATGCAGAACTCAATTATCGCATCAATACAAATAATCAACATATTGAATGGTTGACTACGTATGGATATGATGTTGACAATAATCCTTATGCTACCAATAACCAAAACAACTCTGTAAAAGAGTATTATCTGAAGCAGAATTATTTTAATCCCAATATTTGGGCGGAATATAGTCTTTCTTTGAAAGATGCTCATAATTTCAAGATTATGACTGGTTTCCAAAGTGAAGAAATGCATCAAAACTGGTTCTCAGGGCAACAATATGGCATTGTTGCTAATTTACCTACCTTGCACACTACATCTAAAAATCCCAAAGTTGATGGGAAACCAGAGAAGTGGACGACTGCAGGATTTTTTGGCCGATTGAATTATGATTATTTGGGTAAATATCTTTTTGAAGGCAATTTGCGGTATGATGGATCTTCTCGGTTCCTACGTAATAATCGATGGAATTGGTTCCCGTCTTTCTCTGTAGGTTGGAATATTGCGAGAGAGAATTTTTGGAAACCAATAGAAGAGTATGTGAATTCGCTTAAGTTGAGAGCTTCTTGGGGAAAATTGGGAAATCAGAATACTGATAGTTGGTATCCATTTTATTCAACAATGTATTATGCGAACCAAGGAGGAGAATGGCTGATTGATGGTAAAAAGCCAAATGTCTCTGGTGAGCCATCTTTGGTTTCAGCAACGCTTACTTGGGAGAAAAGTAGGACTTGGGAAGTCGGTCTTGATTGGGGCGCATTTAATAATCGCTTGACAGGATCTTTCTCTTATTTCCAAAGAAAAACTTATGATATGGTTGGTCCGGCTCCAGAGCTTCCTGTTATTTTAGGAACAGCTACACCAAAAGTTAATAATCTTGATATGACCTCTAAAGGATGGGATTTGCAAATTTCGTGGCGTGATCGTATTAATACATTTGAATATGGTATTAACCTGATATTGAGCGATAGTAAAGTTGTTATAGACAAATACCCCAATGATTCCAAAGATTTAGGACAAACTTATTATAAAGGAGCTCATTTAGGGGATATTTGGGGATATAAGACAGTAGGGATTGCTAAGAGTCAAGAAGAGATGGATCAGCATCTAAAGAATGCAGATCAAAGTTCTCTTGGTAGTAATTGGGCTGCTGGAGACGTAATGTATGCAGATATAAACGGCGATCATAAAGTTAATAATGGAGAGAATCGAGCTGATAATGCCGGCGATTTGAAAATTATTGGGAATTCTACTCCAAGGTATAATTTTGGACTCAATATGACTGCGGCCTGGAAAGGAATAGATGTTAAAGTATTTTTCCAGGGTACTCTTAAACGAGACTATGCACCAGGTAGAAGTGACGCTGTTTTCTGGGGGGCATGTGGAATCAACAAGTGGCAGGCAATAGGTTTTAAAGAGCATCTTGACTATTTCCGTGATTCTAATAGTCCTTTGGGGGAAAATTTGGATAGCTACTATCCTCGTCCGAATTGGAGAAGTAGTAGAAATAATTACACGCAAACGCGATACCTGCAGAATGCTGCTTATTGCAGGTTGAAGAATCTTACGATAGGATATACACTTCCTCAACAGCTTACGAAAAGAATATATGTTCAGTCTTTGCGCTTCTTTGTATCGGCGGAGAATTTGTTTACAATAACTAACTTTACGAGACTGGGTGATCCGGAGATTATCGATGCTCGAGGTTATGATGATGGATTGAGCAAAACTTATCCTTTGACAAAGAATTTCTCTTTTGGCATGAATATTACCTTATAAATTATCTTTAAAACTATGTTATTATGAAACTGAGATATTTAAATGTGATTATGGGGCTTGTAATTATCTGCTTAGCTTCCTGTAATGATTTTCTTGACCAAACGCCTGAGGGTGATATTACCCCTCAAAAATATTTTTCTTCAGAAGCAGACTTGGCCGCATTTACTGTGAATTATTATAACTTTAGATCTATTCCTCCCTATGCTTATGCTTTAAGCTATTGGGGAGATGACAATGATACAGATAATCAAGCTGCGATGAATTACTCTTCCAGATGGGCTCCTGGAGAGTGGAAAGTTCCATCAAGCGGTGGTCAATGGGATTTTTCCAGAATCCGTCATATAAACTATTTCTTGGAGCAAACGATGGAAAAATATAAAGCGAATCAAATTCAGGGCAATGACGCAAATATACGGCATTATATTGGCGAAGCTCATGTAATGAGGGCCTATGAATATATTAAAAAACTTCAAAACTTAGGCGATTGTCCAATAGTAACTTCTGCGTTGAGTGATAATAAAGAAGCCCTCATTGCGGCTTCGAAGCGTCAGCCGTCTTATAAAGTCGCTCGTTTTATATTGAATGACCTTGATACTGCAATCACTATGCTCAAGGATACCCCGCCCCAAGGTGGTAAATGTAGGATAGGAAAAGATGTTGCATATTTATTGCGTTCTCGGGCAGCCTTGTTTGAGGGGACCTGGTTAAAATATCACAAGGGAACAGCTTTCGTGCCAGGAGGGACAGGCTGGCCAGGGAACTCAGAAGATATCCAAGGATTCAATATCGATGATGAAATCAAATATTTCTTGTCAGAAAGTATGAAATCAGCTAAGATCGTAGGCGATAGAGTAGTTGACAATTTAGTAGTTAATACAGATACTCAAGAAGGCATGGATGCATCATTTAATGTTATCAATCCTTATTATTGCATGTTCTGTGATGAAAATATGGAGAATTACAGTGAGATATTAATGTGGCGTTCTTATAGTGTCGCAGAAGGTATTACCCATAATGTCCAACTTTGTCTCGAAAATGATGGCGGAGGTTCTGGATGGACACGGGGTTTGGTGAATTCTTTCCTCATGCGTAATGGCTTACCTATATATGCATCTGGTTCTGGATATAATTCGGATTGGGAAAAAGCAGGCGTAGCCGCTACGCTAAAAGATAGGGATTCAAGAATTCAGCTGTTTACAAAAAAGGATGGAGATATAGAGGACTATCATTCGGACGGTAGTGTAAATCATGTTGATTATACGTGGATAGCGAAGGGCATCTCTGAAAATAGAATGGTTACAGGATTCCCGATTAAGAAAGGTAAGCACTACTCTCCAGTGATGAGGATTCAGCATGATCATGGAACATCGGGAAGTGTTGTCTTTCGCGCAACAGAAGCAATGCTAAATTATATGGAAGCAAGTTATGAACTGAATGGCAATATTGATGCCACATGCGATAAATACTGGCGTGCATTGCGTGTAAGAGCCAAAGTGAATCCTGATTATAAAGTTACAATAGCGGCAACTTCCATGGGTGAAGAAGCTAAAGGTGATTGGGGAGCATATTCACATGGTATGTTAATCGATCCCACTCTTTATAATATAAGGCGGGAACGTCGAAATGAATTTATAGGGGAAGGTCTTCGTTGGGCAGATTTGTGCCGTTGGAGAGCATTAGACCAAGTCCGTAATTATCAGATAGAAGGTATTCGGTATTGGGGATCTATTTATGAAGGAAATCTCCGTTCTAATGTAGATGGGAAAATTGTAGATTTAGTGAAAGTAGATGAGATTGGTGGTACAGGCAATATGTCATCAAAGGATAGGAGCGTTTATATACGCCCTTATCAAATTTCTAAAGTGAATAATTCTGTTTTTGATGGATATAATTTTACTCCAGCTCACTACTTGTATCCAATTGCACAGAGCGTATTCCGCCAGACTGCTTCGGGCGATCAGACAGATTTAAATACGTCAGTTGTTTACCAGAATCCAGGTTGGCCCAAAGTTGCGGATCAGGGGCCCAGTGAAATACGTTAAACATAGCAATATACAGATAGGTTTTGTCAAAATGTTCTCTTGCTATCTGTGCGCTAAGTTGGCTTGAAAATCATAGGATCCATATCTACTCCTCATCATCAAAAGTAGATATGGATCCTTATGAAACGAGATAACCTTATAGCCAAAATGTATATCAATTTTTTGTGAAGTGTAAAATTTAGATGGATTGCAAAGTTTATGATTACTTTCGTTTTGTGTTATAAATCCGTGAAAAAACGTCTGATAACTTGTACATATAAAAATGATTATGTATCTTTGCGCTGAGATTAAGAAATTGAATGATTAACCATCAAGTCAATGCTAATTGACACTGAAGAAATTGAGCGGATTATCGCACGAAAAGAAAAAGAGATTAAGCAATTATTAGAACTTCAAAGTCTACTCTCTTCAGAACATCTAGAAGAACAGATAGATATGGGATTGGAAGACCTTTCGAAGCTCTACAAAGAATAGAGGAAATGTAAGTAATAATCAAGGTCCTCTTCCCTCTGGAGGGGCTTGCAAAAGGATAAGAAGATGGAAGAATATTTGATTAAACTAAAAGAGTTTGAGTCTTTGCTCGGGAAAGACGACGAGGCAAGCAACCGGCGTCGCACAGAAATTGTGGAATGGCTTAAAGATAATGAAAGTGCTGATGTGAAGAAAGCGGCTGAAAAACTCATTATGCGTCATCTCCACGAGACGGACAAGTTTGTAAAGACCATACGTCAGCAACTTGGCGATAAGTATGAATTATTGCCAATATCGTATATTGCACGCCATTACTTTGGCAAGAGTGCATCGTGGCTCCATCAGCGTATCAATGGTTACCGCGTTCGGGGCAAGGTTTATACCCTCAACGAAGAACAAAAGAAAATATTCAATGATGCCTGTCAGGATATTGCTAAGCAGATAGGCTCATTCCATTATGCTTGATTCGTCATGATTTAGCTGATAATCAGGATATGCCGCTAGAAATTCTGCTTTTGGGGCGATATTACTTTATTGCGGTTCATTCGATGAAGACCATCACGGCACATGCTGCCAATAGTGAGGCCATCACCCAACCAACTTGCCTACGATAGTCTTTCAGGAAACGACTCATGGCGGCTCCGGCTAACAGCCATGCTAAGTTGGCTCCTGGTCCGGCGATGAGTAGCAGGGCAGCGGCGAAGAAAAGGTCGATCAGGTGGGAGGAATATGGTAGGACGTAGACGGAGTAAACCAGGAAGTCGAAGTCTTGTAAATAGAAAAAGTGGATGGAAGAGGGTGCAAATTCATTTGTTTGGAGTATCTTTGCATTTCCAAAAACGATGATGGTTATGAATATGTTATTAATGATTCTCATCCTGCTTGTTGCAGCCGAGCACCTATATATTCTATGTTTAGAGACTTTTGTGACAACCTCCAGACATACCTCCAAGACATTCAATATCGAAAGAGATGAGCTTGGCAACCACCACATCTCCACTCTATTGAAGAATCAAGGCGTTTACAATGGTTTGTTAGCTGTGTTACTTATCATTGCCACCATCAGTCAAGACCTGTTGTGGTGCCGGCTACTTTTAGGTTATGTTATTCTCGTGGCTCTCTTCGGAGCGTTAACCAGCGACCCGAAGATACTCCTCAAGCAAGGCGCACTCGCCATCATTGCCTTGGTGGTGAGTTTCTTGGCGTGATTCATGAGGTGTCGTCATTGATCCCAGCACGGTGAGCTGTTGCTCTAATGAAGTCTTTTTGCATGGTGGCTTGCTATTCTCTGGGCGTGTTCTTGCCATGGATGGTGGACATGATTCCGTGGGTTTGTTCACGACTTCTCAAGGTATGCCTCCTTCAATATGAGTGCGTCAAGGTTGATTATTGTGGTCAAGAAACCTTAGTTCTGCCTCTAACATTTCCATCATTGGCATGGGGGCTCCTGCGTAGCGTGCTTCCTCGATAGGACGTGAATAGAGATAGTCTATTTCCATGGGACGATGAAAGTCGTAGTCGAGTTTCATGCTGGGGGAATAAGGCTTCATCTTGCGCGTCATGTCGAGCATGGCATCGGCATAATCCTTGGTGATATTCTTCACGCCCACGGCTTGTGCTGCTTGGATAATCTCAAGCATCTGGTAGCGTAGAAGTCGTTCCGTGTCAGGATCGTTCATCAGCTGATCTGTCTGTGCGTTAAGGACCACGCTCATACCGTTGAAGGTCATGTTCCACACGGCTTTCTTCCATCGCGCCTCACGATATTCCACCTCGTCAGCCTTGATGCCCGCATCCATGAAGTCACTGACCACAGCCTTGACTCGGTTGGTGTCAGGACAGGAATAGTTGCCGAGGCTGATGCGTCCGTAACATTGGTGGTTCACACGTCCGGGCTCCGTCTTTGCTGAGCAAATGTAGGCCAGTCCGGCTGCAAGATGCACTCCAGGAAACATCTCTTGTACATCTTTCTCTACACCAATACCATTTTGGATGAGAACGACAAGGGTGTCAGCCTTCAATATCGGTGGTAACATCTGTCGTAGCAGATGGTTATTGACTGACTTGAGCGAAACCAGTACCACATCACACTGAGGCATGTCGGTGGTACTATGATATGCATTGACAGCATCTAAGTGAAACGAACCATCGCAGGAGTCGATCTGTAAGCCGTGCTCCATTACATAGTCGTAGTCGTTGTGGAAGAGGAAGTGTACCTCCTTGCCACTGTGGGCAAGTTTTCCACCATAGTAGCCACCAATGGCACCGGTTCCTATTACGTCATATATTAGTTTGGGTTGGTTCATAAGCAATATTTTATAGGATCTATATAACCCATCTCTTAGAGGGTTTGTACTGTCTCTGCAAATTTATCGGAAATTCTTGATATAGTACGCAGTCTTTCTGCAGCTTTAATATTTTTTATAGCGGTGCGTTCTGTTAAAAGGTAGAAATCTATGGTTTTGATTGTTTAACATAAAGCTCTAAAGCAGCCAAAGGAGAATAAGAGAGGTTGGAACGTAAACAGTTGGGAATGAGTAGATTTGCACAAAGTTGCCAAATCGCCATAAAGCAAGCGAGTGAGGAATATTGAAGTAGTTCAGTTACTAAATCGTGAGCCACAGTTACCTATGCAAAGCAGGTAACAATGCGGAAAGGCAACTTTGTGCATCAACGGATTTTATTGCGCTGATTCTCAATGTTTTGCGTATCAAGGAACGCTTACAAAATGATTATATTTGCACACTCAAAATGTAAGCGTTATGAAAATCGAAAAATTCAAGGTGTTGCTCTACCTAAAAAAGAGCGGAATGGACAAGAATGGAAAAGCTCCCATCATGGGACGCATCACGGTGAACAGGACTATGGCGCAGTTCTCCTGCAAGTTGTCTTGCACTCCATCGCTTTGGAATCCTCGTGCCAGCCGATTGGAGGGCAAGAGCAAGGAAGCCGTGGAGACCAACAAGGACATCGGGCAGTTGTTGCTTTCCATCCAAAAGGCTTTCGATGTGCTTGTGGAAAAGAGAACGGACTTCGAGGCTAAGGATGTCAAGGAGGCCTTGCAGGGCAGCGTCAAGACACAGACCACCCTTCTCTCCTTCGTGGACGAGCATATCAGTGAACTCAGCAGCCATGAGGGCATTGATATGTCGAAGAGCAGTGTCTGGACTTACAGAAAGATTCGCAAGAATCTTGCCGAGTTCATCAGTGAGAAATACAAGTTGGCTGACTTGGCTTTCGGACAGTTGACTGAGCCTTTCATCAGTGACTTTCACCATTACTTG